>Ga0210059_1004220_pt1 | contig 23163 bp, 18 predicted proteins | sample Ectturendosymbi2_FD_188042 | JGI IMG/M metagenome (GOLD analysis project Ga0210059, IMG submission 188042) | Ecteinascidia turbinata endosymbiont from Florida, USA - Sample 2 (SPAdes) (version 2) | ecosystem: Host-associated > Tunicates > Ascidians > Unclassified | place: Key West, Florida...
ATGCCTTACCTTGGTGAAACATCAGTACAACTAGAAAAAGAATTGCGAAACTTTTTTCAAAAATATCTGAAAGAATTTGCTCAACTGTCTCTTATTCATAGAACACACACGATCGGAGATCATTTTAAGTATAAGGACAAACAAGCACATCTGGAACGATGCAATGTGGTATACAAACTTAAATGTTCTTGTGGTAATTCCTATATTGGTCAAACACAAAGGAATTTGAAATTTCGACTGGAAGAACACAACCCTTTAAAATCTAACCATCAAAATACCGATGTAATCAAACATTTTATACTCACATCCGGATCATTTCGTGGACTTTAAAATCCCGAAATCTTGGCTTCTGCTTTTAACCACCGTGAATTATTAATCAAAGAGACGCTTTTAATACAAGAGCAGCAGCCCGAGATTAATGTAGACAATTTTTCCACCCCTTTATACCTTTTCAACACGTAGATTATGATGTCAAATATTGTCTGATGTTCAGCTCTTATGGTAATACATGTTTCGTACATTTATCGTTGGTGTTGATCTGGACATTTGGTGCTAGTTGTAATTATTAATTATTAGAATATTAAAACAAATTTATCGTTTATCGGCCAAAAGTTATGCAGAGTTTATCGGCCTAAAAAAAAAATTTGTGAAACTGCGGAGTTTATCGGCCAAAAGTTATGCAGAGAATATTAACATAAATTTACGTTTATCGTTGGTGTTGACTAGGACATTTGGTGCTATTTGTAATTATTAATTATTAGAATATTAAAACAAATTCATCGTTTATCGGCCAAAAGTTATGCAGAGTTTATCGGCCTAAAAAAAAAATTTGTGAAACTGCGGAGTTTATCGGCCAAAAGTTATGCAGAGAATATTAAAACAAAATTACATTTATCGTTGGTGTTGACCTGGACATTTGGTGCTAGTTGTAGACTTGCAGTACTAATTTGTTAATTTTTTTTGCATCCTTCGCTTGCAATGGTTTGTGAATTGCCTCTCGCTGCTGGCCTCGGCTTGTTGTCGTAACTTATGGACTTACGTAGATTTTGTTTTAATATTCTCTGTATAACTTTTGGCCCTGCATTTGCTTTCAGCAATTTTGACGTGGCTGGCTGTCTTGGGTTTGCGTTTGACGTCTTTAGCGTCACAGCATTATCTCTTCTTGCGTCACAAAGCCTTATGGTTTTGAATTGCTGACATTGCCAAGTGTTGCTTTATTTTTTTGACTGAAGATGGATTAAGAATAATCCGAAGCGCCTCGAAATAAAGCATGTATAGTTTTTTGAAGGCTTTTTTAGTGTTGATAAATTCAAAGATTTATCAATCTTCATGCTTTTGCAACCTCAAATTCTAGATATCTTAGCTAATGAATCAATTATAAGTCAAGCCTGAACCTTTTCTGATGTCAATGGACAACATATATTACTTTGTGATCAAACGTTTATCTGCACGGGGTGGGGCTCATGTTGACAGCCTCCTAGTGGTGAGCCCTGGTAACTGAAACAGTTGCAGTCAGGCGAATTCCAACAACCCGGGAGGCGACTCGTATGAAGTCCCACAAGAAAAATCAGACTTTACAGCCGAGGATAGGTGACGGCGTCCCGAAGCATGTGCCCTTGTCAGGGCGGACACCAGCGGTGGTCGTACGTGACGGCGTCACTCTACTGCAGCTGAATGTAGAGAGCCTAACAAAGGCGAAGATTAATGTTCTTACTCATCTCGCGCAGGCTCACGCAGTGATTGCCATACTCTGCAAAAGACCCACTACAAAGACAGATCCCATCTCAAGATCCCGGGATACAACCTCGCAACCTGCACCGAAAGTGAAGTGTATGGCACTGCAACCTTTGTGAAACACCATGCCAAGTGAGCGCAATTGCAGTGTGTCCTGAGAACTCACTGCTAGAATGGACAGCAACGGATGTGGAAGGTGTCACCATCATTAATGTGTATAAACGTCCCTCAGTTAAAATGGATACAACCGGCCTCCCATATTTTAGTCGCCCCTGTAGGTCTATGTACGCTGGGGATTTCAACTGCCACAGTACTACCGTTCTATTAATGCATCTGGAGAAGCAATTGAAGACCTGGCTTCAGGCTTGAACCTGTTGCATGACCCCAAGCAACCAGACAGTTTCCACTCCCGTAGATGGAATACTGGCACAAACCCCGACCTTGCATTTGGAAACCTGGCCGGGCCGTTACCACATCGCACCATCCTGGAGCCTTTTCCAAAGTCCCAGCACAGACCATTGTTGATACAGCCAATAAACCCTATCGAGCCCCTTACCGCTAAACCGGTGTTAAGGTGGAACTTACGAAAAGTGCATTGGGAGCAGTTTACCAACCTGACCGAGTTAGAAGCTGACTCCCTCCCAGACCCCTCTTCCAACCTGGATACGGCGCACTCTGCCTTCTGTCAACTGCTGCACTCTTCCGCACGGAAGTCTATCCCTCGCGGATGTCGTCGGCACGGCAGTACATTCCCACTTGGGACAGTGAATACGGCCAGCGCTACAATGCATTCCTGCTGGCTGAGAGTCGTGAAGATTCGGACTTCAAGGCGGATCCTGCCCTGATAGAAAACGTCGAGAACGATGGATCGAGTCGGTAGAGGGGATCGACTTCACGCACTCAAGCAGAAAAGCATGGAAAACCGCTTTACAGGGCGCTGCGCACGTCCAAGGCAGTGCCCTGTCACTGCCAACGCCATTGCTCATCAGCTTCCGTTATGGTGGTGCAAGCAAGGCTCACTCTTTCAATGTGAAGCAGCAGTGCAGTGCTCTGTGGAATTCCCCGGGGTTGATGGGCGCCTAACATCACCTTTTACATCCGAGGAACTGGCCCATGCCATCAAACTGCTCAAGTGCGGGAAAGCTCAAGGGCCGGATAATATCCCACCAGAGTTCCTTAACTGGGTCAGAAGCTTCGTACGACAGTTCCGATCACAACAGAGGGGCTGACTGCCGACTGGAGCTCCTTACGGACATTTCGGCAGAAAGATGCTGCGCTGATGCGCTCTAACACGCGTAATTTCAACCAGCGCCACAGAGAAAAAGAGTTGCCACCTCTACAACCGAACACATATGTTTGGATTGGCAATGACAGGGACTGTATTGTCGAATCAAGGTCCGAGCAACCTCGTTCTTATAATGTTCGTACGCCGAGTGGTTGTGTACGTCGTAATCGCCGTCACCTAATTCTTGTGCTAGATCCTGCTATTGACGCAGGTCAAAGTAATTATTGCCGCACTCGCAGCGGCCGACTAGTGCGACCGCCAAACAGGTTGGACCTATGACGTTTTTGTCAACGCGTACGTTGGGTATCACAACGTTGTGAACTTCTGCTTTGTCGGTAGAGGGGATGTGGTGTTTTGTGCTAATCATCGTGCGCACACAGCAATCACTAATCAGTGCTTGCAATCTAATCGTTTGCATGCGCCCTCAGGGAAACCAGTGCACCGTTAGCATGTGTGGCAGTGAGCGTCAGTTGTTTCGTGCGAATGGACTGGTTGTATATGCTGAAGGCCACCGAACACGACAGATGCAACCATGGGCCTCGGAAGGATTTTTTCCAGGTGGGGCATTAGTGGATTTATTCAAAATGTTTCAAGGGGGGCCAAAAGTGGCAATGGCAAAATTTGTTTTTTCCCTCTCGAAACTAAGAAAATAACCTTTTTTGCTGAAAATTTCAAAATCCAGGGGGGGCAAGGGCCCCCCCTTCCGACGCCCATGGATACAACATCCATGTTATTCTACACGCACTCCTGTGCTACTCGTTGTTGTGCAATGTGTGACTGTAATGAACATAAATTAATTATCAGCGTTCCAAGTTAGGAGACCAGAGCAAAACACAGCATTCAACGCTAAGACAGAGCAGTTAATAACTTAAAAATATCTGGCAACACGTTGAAACCAGGGTTGTGAAGTCGGAGATAAAATATCCAACTCCGACCTTTCCAAAATTTCCGACTCCTGCTCCTTAACATAAAGGGAATGAAATTTGACTGTTAAAATCAGTGGAAATCGTGGTGCACAGCAAGAAATCTCTCTTTCAACAAAAGTTTCAAAAGAAATTGTAGGCCTACCATTTCAACAAGAATTCCCAATTTAAAAGTGTGATGTAAAAAATGATCCAATTGGACATGCGGAGTCGGACAAAAAATCCGACTCCAACTCCCAGTGTTGTTAGGAATCCGACTCCGACTCCAGCCAAAAACCTCTGACTTCTTCCGACTCCGGCTCCGCAACTCTGGTTAAAACAAGGGTGCGGAACCAGTGGCGTAAATGAACTGACGAAGGGCAGGGGCGAGAGCTCCGCTGGCAAGTTAAATGTAAAAACTGGACCCCTTTTAGCTGACATTTTGGTATTTAGTATTCTTTTGGTTTTCAGTAGGTTGTTGTTTGTTTTTGCGTTTTTTGAGGGGGATTGGATTTTTGGCTAATATAGACATCAACGACATTCAGTTTCACTCTCATTTCTTAACATATTTTCTGAGTATTGACTAGTGACGTGACATCCTACGGTAGCCAGTGGGCCCTTTCAGCTAAGTTTTATCCCCTCTTGGCTTAAATCTCTAGTTACGCCGCTGAGTAGAACACACTCAGTCCTACATCAGCGCAATTCACAACTGCAAAAATATAAGGCTGCGCCAGCAGGTGTGTTGTGGGGTGGGAACGGCGTTCCTACACCTTTTTGCAATAGTAACGTTTCTTGAAGATTTAGATTACCTTAAAACATGGCTGCGATCTAACACATGTGTCAGCGACACGTAGATTCGCACTCCTAGTCAGACGTTTGCAGTGAAACAGGAACATCCAGTGCGGAAATTCTTGTTGGCGAATGCTCACTTTATTCGAAATACTTAGTGCAGCATTCCTTTTTATTTGGTATGGGAACGGCGTTCCCACATCTCATTTGTTAACACTACACCCCTGGGCTGCGCATTAAACCAGTGGAGTAAAACACACTCTACGACAGGGCAGTTCGCAACTGCAAAAACATCAGGCTGCTCAAATGTCTCATCGAATAGCAGTCGAGCAGAGATGGTATAGAGCTGGGATGGCTGACGCAGGCCCGCAACCAGCTTGGGACACCTGCGGGGGCGAAGAGTTTTCTGAGATGGGGACAAAATGTTTAAACTATGTCCAGTGGTTTTAAAATATGTCCAACACATTTTTCCAAGTGGAGCGAACATTTCTTGGCACATCTCATGTTATTTTTAAGGTCCAGTGGGGTATTTTCAATAACTGCCATAAGCTGTAGCCCAGTCATTAGGTGGGCCTATCAACATTAAGGTTTGGCGGTTGAAGTGAAGAACTTTGCAAAGATAACTTTTCTCAGTTTCAATACAACTGCTGTTTTTCTGCATGACGTAATGGTGCCGGAAAATGACGTTCTTGAAGCGGGTTAGTGCAGTTGGTGTATTTTCATGGGTAACTTTGAGCTCAGATTGTAGGTTTCAGCTGCAAGTAAAGTGAATAAGAGCCAGATGATAGGCAACGTGGTTTTCGTGAAGTCGCTTTTGTTCAACGGTACACTTTAAATATTGGCAGTCACAGAAAAACGTTTTTCAACAAGAAAAGTTTAAAAAAGGTGTTGCTCTCATTTTGATGAATTTGAGGCAAGAACCTTAGTCTGAAAACCTAACGTAAGGGTAAACGATATGTTTAGATATGATTGTGGTTAACGCTGTTATTAAAAAGTGCGTTAATCGAAATGGTTGTACAGCTTGGTAATGGGTGTACTGAATGAACTTGTTCATCGCAATAACCGTCGAACGTAAGACGTTGTAATCACTGCTGAGCATCCAAAAGGCCTATGTCCCAGCTGGTATGGTTTGGTAATACAGTTTTCGAAATAGACGTCTGTTGGTAACCAGTCCCGTCGCCACGGGGGTTTTGGTGGGCTTGGACCCCTCAAAAAAAAACAAGTCCCCCAAAATTGAAATATGAAACACTATAAGTCAGTGGATTTTTTGTTAAATTTGGAATGTCAGTCCCTCCTGCACAAAGGTAGTCTCCGAATTGAAGACCTTCTGGTGATGGTTCTGTTGGTAACAAACAAAGGCAAGGAATAACACTATGCACGTGTAATTGGAAGAGGTCCAACACAACAACTCGACCAAGTGCGCAGGTCACGATGAGGACTGCAAGCAAGCGCTTCTCAACCATAGCCTGTTTTAAACCCGTTTAAAATATTTTTTCAAAATGGGTCCCTGCACCTATAAAGGGCTCCGCGCAAGTGCCCACAGACAGAGCCGGCCCTAGCAGGTGCGGGGCCCAATGCAAGACCTAAGCGCGTGGCCCCTCTGAGCAGTGATTTTATGACGTCATCGTGTTCAGTCAACCGTGTTACGATTGTGGTACAGCGCAGATATACAGTAAAGCACTTGCACGAGAACTGAGCACGTTTGCTAACGTTCGAGAGGAAATTTGCTGGTTCTGACGAGTGCATTCTTTGTTAACAATGAAATTTAGATGACGTTTCTACTGAATTCTTAAGCGCAAGGTTTATCTGGCAAAAATGAACAATCTACCCAAATACCATGGCGCAGGGCCCCAGAGGCGCAGGGCCCAAAGCAGCTGCATCGTTTGCATCGGCTTAAGGCCGGCCCTGCCCATAGAGTTAACGTTCGAAGTCTTCCATATATTCTAAGAGGATTAAACCATTAAGCATGAAGTGTACAATGAAACGTTCTTTACACCACTGCGATCATATTATCAGATTGATTATATAGCCTGCTATACGCGGTATCAGTGCAGATGAGGCTCTTAGGGACCCTGAGGCATAATTGTTCGCAGGCCCCCATCTTTTCAATAAAAACCAATGTCGCGTGGTGTCCACATAATACTCTTGTTCATCATGCGAAATAACACACTCTGCAACATCAAATGAAAAGGGTTGATATGCAATGCGAAAATAAAAAAACATTTGATAGACTCAGGAATGTGAAAAAGTTCTCAGTTTTTCCCACCATGTTGGACACTCAAACTATAATTGTACTCTTCGTGCTTTTTTGCAAGCAAATTCATGTATCAGCTTGTCAAAAGTTTTGTTTCCGTGATGGTTCGCTCTCAATACTCATCAGCGACAAATGATTTAACGTTGTTGTTGGCTGTGAAACGTTAACATTGGCATCGCTTTCAATTACACTATTACAGCTACACTGAGTTGATAACTAGACTGACGTTATTTTGGCTTCGTTATGTCGCACTCATTCTTATCCAATGATGGCTTCTTAGTTCTTACGTTTACTGTTAGAGATCAAGCTTGTCTCAAACCCATGTCAGTAGACATGGCATCTTTTTCTTGATTTTCTCATTTCGTTTTTCTTGCTCTACTGTTTTCTTTTACCGCTCCATTTTTGTATTTCCGCTGTGTTTGGCCTAAATTTACGATATCCGCAAGCTCAGGTACGAGGCACACTGTTTTCTCACAACACTCAAGGACGACAACTTTCAATACGAAGTTAGCCTTTCTAACTGATGTAGCTGGACTACCATCGTAACATGCTTAATGCCCTGCTTTTATCCTCTGTGTCATGAGCAAGATCCCATACCGTTCTTCTATGATGTCAGAAGCGCCTGTAATGTGTTTTTTCCTGTTGCACGCATAGTCTGCAGGAGCCCCTCAGTGCGTTTTGGAGTGACTTAGAAACATAGTTCTAAATCAGGGTTTCTCAAACGGAGCCCTCGGCTCCCCTTGGGGGCCACGGAGCGGTTCTCCGGGGGCCACGAGCAGAGACCTTTACTAAACATCTCTGCCGTGATGTTGCAAAACTCTATTGATGAGCAAGAGGCCACAAGTGTCGAGAGTCTTTGGAACGGGGCCACAAACAATGAAAGTTTGAGAATCACCGTCTGAATTCTCGCGACCCAAACATTTCGTGAGCGTATAATTTTGTGGAAAATACTCTATAATAAAATATGAACTTTAGGGCTAGACCTACTACTGGCTATAGCAATTTTCGTGCACAAAATTGTATGAAACTTAACACATAAAACAGTAGGCCTAAATGGTCGCATTTATTCTGTCTAATGAGAATGGCAAATTTAAAATATAATTTTTATGATGTCGTGACCCAGAGTGGAAGGTATCGCGGCCCACCTTTGGGTCACGACCCACTATTTGGGGACACTGGTATATTGCATTGAACGTTGGGGAACAATCATAGTGTGAAGGCAGGCTGTAACTGTAGCGAATGCTGACTTTCATGTTGGGGGCCCCTTGACTGCAGGGGCCCTGAGGCCTGTGCCTCACGGGCCTCATAGCTAATATGGCACTGCGCGGTATATATACTATTTTTAGTTAAAGACGGTGATACTAGACGAAATTTTAACATACATGAATGTTTACATTTGTAAGGTAGGTATGCCGCCATTACATCCCTTAATTTTTCCGTTTGATCCCCTGGAATGAGTAAACTATTAAAATGTTATGCGGTGACCTTACCGGAGATTTAAAAACCAACAGGGAGGAATGTTTGACGAAACGTGTAGTTCGTATATACCAGTGTTGAACATGATCCGGTTTCCGGATCGCGATCCAATCGGATTCTGCAATTCAGAACCGGATCCGGTTCGGACTGGATTTCGAAAAAAATCAAACGGATCAGATATGGATATCCAAACTGCATTGATCACTGCAGTAAAATGCTTAATCAGAGTTTTTTTCGGATATATACCGGATTGGATAAAATATTTGGACAAGTCTACCGGATTAGGATCGGACCGGATTTCTCAGTAAAAATTTTGGACCGGATTAGGATTGCAAAGGAAAGCAAAAGATAGAAAAATTAATGACGGGAAAAGTGGCGACAAGCAGAAAAATCAAGAATCATATTCGCAATAAAAAACAAGACACATTTCAGTTTGTTAGTGTTTGATTGCGATTTTGAAGATGCGTCTAATTCGTCATCGTCTAATGCGTCAATTCGCTTAATTCGTCACGTTTTCGTCGGTCCCGGCAGAATCCCTATCTTTTGTGTACATTTCTGTTCGTCTAATTCGTCCTTTCGCTTAATTCGTCACCTCTTTCTATCCCTAAAAAGCGTTTTGTTCGTCTAATTCGTCATTTGCAATTTCGCTTTTGATGTCTAAGCAGCTAGTACGTATGGGAATTCAAACCAATTAAGGATCTATATCTGAGAATTGTTGCACCTCGCAATTTGTTTATCGAATTTATACACGAGGTTCGAAGCGCAACCCGACTCCCCATTGAGAGAACGTAGGAATGTTTATTAAAGATTTGAAAGGTGCTTGATTAAATTGAAAGGTCCATACAGAGCAGAGAAATCAATTGTTGTATTCAACCATAACGTCATAAATTTGTATTTTACTGCAAATAAGAGCACTATATGCACGAGTTACTATGATGAAGTATACGAACTTCTATGATACAGTTTTCACCTGTTTGCATAATTCGTCAGTTCGCCTAATTCGTCATTTTTTTCTAATCGCCTTGAGGTGACGAATTAGGCAAATTCTACTGTATCTTTAAATTAGCACAGCACGAAACATGAACTACCATTTAAAATTTTGTAAGCAAATTCGAGGGGTGGAAAGGGCGGTACTTTTATGTTCGGCCCCGGGCGGCACTTTGCCTTGTTACGCCACTGGTTGACACCCAGGGTTTACAGTTTGAAACTTGCTAAACGACACAAGAATTGAAAATGCGCATAAAGTACATGAAAAAACGTTCATGTTTCATTATATGGCTGTTATATGTGCAAGTACTGAGGGGACAGAACATATACCGGCTTGTGTGAACCGTTATGATCAATCCGCCTGAACTTCCATTAATCACGAAGCTCGAAACGATGCACATATTGCAAGCACATGTGCGCGGCAGTATTAACACACACCCAGGGTTGACACATCAAAAAATGACACGGAAAACTAGTCATGCGTCAAAAAGTCAGCTAAATTCAGCAAGCTGAAATAGGGCATTTTTGAAATCTGGCTCAGAAAATCAATTAAACGTCCATAATTATCAATCCTTTTTTGTGATTTTCCCATGATCGCACGATCACCATCAAGAAAAAGCCACGTCACTATCAGTTTGATTGGTTGTGCGCCGCACACTTTGAGTATAGGTCCCTGGTATTGAAGAATGTGAGAATTAATCAAACGAAGAATAACACAAGCCATTTTTATGTTTAGTAAAGAAAGGACGTAGATGCAAGAAACAACGCATTCCGCACCAAATAAAAACCTAACTGTTTCAGTAACACGGTAGCATTAGGCAAACAACTCCATGAAGAAACAAGAAGCCGCATCAACACACAATTGTATGTTGAGGAGCTAGACAGCATAAGAAACTTGCAAACCATGAAGCATATCATTTACAACACAACTTCAATAAATTTTCATATATTGCTTGTAACCTCACAGGGAAAGATTTGAGTTTTGTTAATTTTCAACAACCCGCTGACGATTGTCCGATGTTCGATGGTTGGGTTGTAAGACGCTTTTTTAGCACGCTTTTTTAATCAATTAATCCCCAGGGGATTCATTGTTTATTTTGTGTTTTTTATTTCATAACTTGCTAACCACAAATGCTAGAAAGCCAGTCAAAGGGTGTAAAGATACGGATTTTCGCCTAGCTTTTTTTTAAAGAAGCACAAAACTCCCTCTTGTGGTTGAGCCTTAGCGCCACATGAAGTGGCCCAAAAAGACCTAAACCTGCCCCTATTATGACCTAGCCCACAAAAAAACTTAAATCCAAAACTTCCCAACTTTTTAAAAATCGGAACAATAAAAGACTTTCCGCGTCTTTAGAGGGTCTTTCGAGGGAGAGAACAACTCTCTCGCTCTATATCGGTTGGCGAGTTATGGCTGAAATAGTCCAAGAAGATATATCGCATTTTGGGGGTTCCTAAAAGAAACCACTGATCTTAAAGTATGTTTTGTGATAAATCATAAGAAATGATATTAATTTGCGATATGATTCTGGGTGAAAACTGAAGGATACGATGCAAACAAAGTGTGATAATATACTATGAATAGCAATGACGACGCAGATTTGAAGTAAACCATTTAGAGCGCTTAGAATAGATATAATGGACTAATGGTTGCCACGCTCTATTGAGACATTTTTAAGATATATTGGCACAAGTCAGATTGCGATATGTACACTGTTGCTTGCTTTTTGTGTTGGTCGACAGCTTTATCGAATAAAAATTAAAATAGTTGAATCAATGTCGTTGATGAAACGAGGACTTCCGGCTGTGCGGTTGATTTCGTAGTGTTCAGGTAACTGGTCCCACGCTAAACAAACACAGCAAAAGAAAACAACTGTTATGTATTTGCGTATTGCAAAAAAGTAGCATCGTGCTAGAACGTTTACAAATGTCTTGAACCAGTCAAATAAAGAGACAAAATAATTTTGCTGTTTTTCTACCTGCGAAATCCCCACATCTACTGGTATCATAAGTCTTTGTGTTTCCAGATCCGACGCAGTAGAGGGCAGGATCGGCATCTCCCATCAACCTAAAAAAATGACGCTGAGTTTAGACATTCACGTCGTAATAGTTTAACATTTACTCGGAATAAGCGCTTTTTCCTGTAAATCGTTCTAGTGGTTTCAAAGAATTTTGCGACCGATTTCAGTGCAATGTTGTACGTTTTTAAATGCTCCGAGACACAGAATAAAGTAGAAAGTTGCAGCTCGAGTTGGTAAATTCTGACGTGTGTGACGTGTTCATTCAATCTGTGAAAGTCAAATGCCTTTGTAAAGGCATTTTGAACTTTACAGCGCTTGAGAATCAATCCTAACCGGATTTTCTTTGCGCATGTTTTTTTATAATCCCACGTCTGGCAAAAGAACTAGGTTTTCACCAGGGCCGGATTTAGCTGATGCAAGGCAAGGGCGTACGCAAGGGGGGAGTTGGGATTACTCCACCCCCCGGAGCTTGATGTTTTACAAAAACGTTTACCTGCGCAAAGGAGATTAATTGTTTACGCATACTTTTTGCTTGTTAATTTGTCGACTTAATGCAAATATTACGGAATGAATTTGCATGCAAATTTCAAGGAACATTGCAAATGGACCAAAAAGTAATAATTAGGTTTTGGTGGCAATCTTGGTTATCGTCTGCGCCCAGGAATCATCTCACCACTTTTTGCAGACCTTTCGTCCACTACGCATGTTTAAAGATTGTGTTCCGCGATAGTTCACTTTATTCGAAACAATTGTCTTTATTTTGTCTGTTTTGGTTGATCAGCGCAAGTGATGACCGCATTGGCGACGTTACCGATTTCTGTAGCATGATAGAACTGTTGCACGAGCTCAAAAGCAGCAGTTGTTAATATAGAAGCATCCAGGCATTTGATAATGTCTCAGCAGGGAAAAAGGAAAACTAAAAATTTGCTGGTCTTCTCTACAAAACAACAAAACGAAAGTTTTCTTGCGTACTTAATGCGCATTCTCAATTCGTGTGTAGTTTAACAGGATTCGATCTTGAAAACCGGCGTGTGCGCCAGCCAGTCCAGCCGCACACTTTCTATGCTTGACTGCTTGTATTCGACGAGACATCAGCGCAGCCTGATTTTGCAGTTATTTCAGACATAGTGATGAATGCGTTTTACTCCCCTGTTTTAACGCGCAGCCCGATATTTTTGCAGTTATGAACTGCTGTGTCGTAGCGTTGAGTTTATTTTTCTCCAATATCCTAACTTGGAGCGGTGATAGCTTATATTCAGTGCAATGACACATAAGCTAAAGGGAATGCGTGTCGTAGAACAGCATGTACATTATGTCAACAAACGTCGCCAAAACGTTGGTTTGGAAAAATGATTATGACTTTTCAAATTGTGACGTCACAAACAGCGCACACCAAACACAAATGACCTCCATATGCCACTGAATGAACCCCCCCATGAAAATTTTCTGCGTGCGCCACTGTGTGAGGCCCTAGGTCAGGCTAATCCACTTGTGAGGCCCCCTCTCCCACTGTTACGAAAAAAGAATGGAAAAGCGTCAGTCAAATTGGGCAATGCCGAAAATGACAATATTGACACCCTAAACCAGTGGTTTTCAACCTTCGGGCGCGACCTCCTTGGGAGTCGTTTGCCTTTTTTCAATGGGTCGTCAGAGCTTCAGATAAAAATATTCATAATTACTTCTATGTTTTGTATTTCCTTTTGGAACCACTTTTTGTCGTAGCCAAAACGATAGGATCATCTGAAAAAAATGATGAAGCATCTTCAAGTGTGATTTTATGACCACTGCAAAGTTTTGAGTGTGATTATGACCATAACAGTACAGAGTACTGTTGTATTTAGCAACCTACGAATAAGTTTGTGACGTAAGAATGTGCTGAGTTTTTATATTAGATGTCTGAATGCGGTAGCTTTCTTGGGAGTTATTCTAGTTTGCAATGAGTTGTGCTGTGGAGTGATTTGTATACGCCACGGGTCTCTCTCACTGATGCTGCCATGTGCGTGAATTTAATAAATGAGTCTTGGTTCAACAGTAGTCATTGTGATTTTCTGTCGTGTTAACACAAATACATTACATATACCTGACAGGAAATTTTCGGAAGGGGGTCATTTGGTTAAATTGGGTTGCAAAATGGGTGGCTGCATGAAAAAGGTTGAAAACCACTGGCCTAAACTTACCCCACTTATGACGCCACTCAAAAAAATCCCGAAACCCAAAACCTAAAAATTTTTTTTCATTGAAAACCTGAAAGACTCCCCACGTCTTTTGAGGGTTTGAACAACTCTCTAGTACAATCGACTGGCGAGTTATGGATTTGCAAAAACTTGCTTTTAACGCGAAAATCGCCCGTCTCCAAAGATCTAACAACTGAATGTTGCAATGATGAAACGTATTTGATACTAGTAAGATATGCAAAACAGCTAAATAACCACTGCACCTCACTCCAGGACACATCGCGTAAGATGCTCCATCTTTGTCAAATGCCCGTAACTGCAGAAAGCCGGATATGACGTTTGGATTGCTGTAATTGACAAATCCTTTGGCGAAGGAAACGGGGACAGCGATACTTGGAGTTGGTCCAACCAACTCAAACGGATCAATTGAATCTGCAGAAAAATTGCATTGTCCGTGGTGCGTTAAGTGGCAAAAACTATGCTCCGAAAAAACATGTAAAGGGTTTACTATCAGCACCTAGTTTTGTGGAAAAAACACAAAAACAAATTCAGTAACAAGTTTTTATTTCTTTTCATACAAAATTTTTTTTCAAAACATGAATTTTGATGAACTTACTCCGGTTGACTCTTCTATTTTTTTACATTATGTGGCGGTGTAAACATTTGGCTCCGATCACCCGATTTACTGCACAAAACAATGTTGAAATAATTGATGTGAAATTTCAGTTAAACGATTAGGGAAGTTACTCTTGACTTTCAGGTGAGACTGTTGCTTGGTGACAACAGTGCTAAAATATATCTTTACGACAATTTCATCTCAGAAACATTTAAAAAGGTGACCAAGAATTGAAAAGTTTTGCTTTTTAACTATTTTGAAAAAGAACAGAAAAGCTGTTTTGTCTATGGTTGGTTAAGTGACAAAAACTATACTCCGAAAAGAACATGCGAAGGGTTCGTTATCAGAATCTAGTTTCGTGGAAAAACCACAAAACAATTCAGTAATACAGTACGTTGTCTTTCTTTTCATACAAAAACTTTTCTTCAATTTTTGTACATTTTGTGGCGGTGTAAACATTTGGCTTCGATCACCCGATTTACTGCACAAAACAATTTTGAAATAATTGATGCGAAATTTCAATTAAACGATTAAGGAAGTTACTCTTGACTTTGAGGTGAAACTGTTGCTTGATGACAACAATGCTAAAATATATCTTCACGACGATTTTACCTCAGAAGCATTTGTAAAGGTTACCATAATTGAAAGTTTTTTCTTTTTCACTATTTTGAAAAGAACTTTAAAAAGTAACAATGGGTCTTTATCACCTGCCCTTACACCTACGTTCATTATTTAGGGCAGTGTTTCCCAACCCTTTTTAGGCTTGTGGCACCTTACAGATGTTAAAAACAACTTGCGACACCCTGCAGCGAACCCATAAACATTTGCTTTGATATCTGATGACATTTTGAAAAAAGGATTTTTAATGAAAACGCTTTAGCTCGCGGCATCCCTGAGTATCGAAACGGCACCCTAGGGTGCCGAGGCATCCCGGTTTGGAACCACTGATTTAGGTTGTGTTTTGCAATGTTTGAAATATTACAGGCAAAACGTTGAGAATTAATGGATCAGCTACATCGGTGGCTTCATTCTTTCGAAACCATGACGCCTTTTACAATGTTTTGCTCATCTTTTTAAAGAAACATAGGAACAAGCTAAATAGCTTTAAGATAAGCTTTTATCTGAATGAAAATGTTTTAAATTATTTAGAACCTACTGCTCGTACTGTTATATATAGTCCTCCAGTACATTAAATCTGAAAGCTTTGAGTTTTTTCTACGGAACCCAGACACGGTTTTGATTTTATGTTGTCCATTTACATCAATGTTTATTTTTGTGCTTCATTCCACTTGAGGTAAGGAATTCTCTTTTACTGTGTGAAAACCACAATATTAGGAGCATCGAATTTGTTGGATCTAAGATGAGGCAAAACTGCCATCGGGTAAAATACTCAGGCTAGACCAGCGGTTGTCAAAGTGGGCTGAATCTCCCCCTTGGGGGCGTTTTTGATGGGCAAGGGGGCGAAAAAACCAACGGGGGCGAAACAACACAAAAGGGGCGAAAATGCTCAACCACCCTATCGATCATTGAGTTAACTTCAGTAACCTACTATTATGACTTGTTGGTTTCAGCAAATTTTAAGTTACTATATAATCGTTGGAGGTTGTTGCTAAAGCATTTAGCCTATCTGTTAAATTTTTACTCTTAAATCGTCTATGTGCCCGGCTACAGTGTGGATTTTTCAGAGTTCCGGTGTCGTCGCAAAAATGACACAGCTCCGTCTCTGGAGCTCTTTTCAGGAACATGGCTCTGGCTCCAGCTCCAGAGTTCTTGGTTTTCATGAATGAGGCTCCGGCTCCGGAGCTCTCTTTTTTCATGGCTCGGCTTCTTTTCGCTTTCACATTAATATTTTAATTGTTTTGGTGTGCCTCTACTGGAAGGTAAAATGAATTAAATCAAGTGCACAAAACTAAGAGAATATATCAAACCTTTTTGGGCAATTTAATCTGGTAGTTTTTTTTACAAGCAGCGCTCTTACCATGAGGAAAACAGCGAAAAAAACAACAATCACAGGTTCAGACGATTCAGAAAACAGTTACTAGCAAAACTCAAAATAACGGTAATATAAACAATTTCTGGAAAGGCAGTCGCTGGTTTTGCCTTCAATGCCTGAGGGCCTTTCGTTATTTCTTACCACCAGAAGAAAATGGCTGTTTAGAAGGTTAGGTTTGTGTCCGAACATTTAAACACAGACCAGTCCCAACTGACCAAGTGTTTTGCACTCGTTGCGTGCTTTGCCTGTTGCAGTCTTGGCGATTCCAGCTGAAACGTCTGATTTCTTATTTTTCTTACTCATAATAAGCAGTGATGAATCACAAAGTAAAGCACAATCTAACCTGCAAAGCTTAGGAGAAAATAAGACCGTTACCGTGCTGAAAAGAAAATTTTTTTTCCACAGATGAAGATTTCATGAATAGTCCACATTTGTTTCATTGATTTTTATACCCTCCTCATAATGTACTGCTATGCACAGCAATGCTAGGTCGCTACCAATTATTTATAACGTCCCTGTTATGCTACTGCTTGTAAACGTGATGTTTCCTAGTGAACTTTGTCAGTAATCTAGTTAGCCTTGCTAGTAAGCCTAACATTTTCTAATACAAATTCCTACCTTGCAATGGCGTGCCGTGCATTTCACGCTTGAATATGCAATGGCATCATATCTTAATCATACTCCCTGCTAACAGCATGACTACACAGCTACGAAGACTATGGATCTTTTTTTTATATACCTACACATTATAGCTCAATTCTTTTTAGATCGCTACACTACTACAGACCATGTTTGATCATTCTGACTAGAAAGTAAGATGTTGTGATAGTTAACCTTTCTCTTACTTCTACAAAAACGGTTCTCAACCATTTCGCTGAAGGGAATCAAATTCAGACCTACGATTTTTTTTAGAGAACTGAACACAAAATTTACCCAAAGTCAACTGACACGTTTTGCTTTTTTACACTAACCAAGTCTGTTACACAAAATATTAGAGGTGTTACTGAAAGACACTGCCTGTCGAAACGAATCCCTTCCCAGCCAGGAGCGTAACGAGGTTAGATTGCGCCCGGGACACGAAACAAGTTTGTCGCCCCCATGTTCGAACTTGAGGCCTTTCGGAAGCAAATATAATATACTGTGACATTGTTGGGACTTTTCGGCGCCCCGGGCAGTCATTCGGTGACCCCCGTAGTGATTTAGCGCCCCATAGTGATTCGGCGCCCGGAGAATTGTGCCCCCTTTCCCCCGTCGTTACGCCCTTGTTCCCAGCAAAGAATAAGACACTAAGCTCTTACAGAGCATACATTTCCCTGCGAAGTACGCATCATCAACTCTTATTCAAATAGAGACTGTTACTGAAAGATTGCTAAAAGCCGCACAAAGGATGCTTGGGAGCTGTATGCGTCTCTTAGAACAGTGTTTGAGATTCTTTGTGGAACAAATAACACCACACCTGTCAGCTACGATGTCACAACATTAGTGATTATTAAACCAAAGAAACGTCAAAGGCTTGCAGATCTATTGTTGCAGTCTGGTGTCGCACCTAGTAACAATCGCGTTTAGTGTGCTATAAAGAGCAAATGTTAGTCTGTTTGGCAAAACCGTCAGAATCTAGGAAGGGACCCTGAGCTCCAGACCTAAATTTTAAACTGAGCTCCAGTTCCTAATTTTAAATTTGAGCACCGGCTCCGGGCAGATTGCTCAGCTCGGGCGCTCCGGCTCCATAGCCCTGGATTATTTTCACAAGAATTCTGAAAGCAAATATTAGCGTTGTAATGCAATTGCTTAGTGCAGCTTTTCAATGGCTTGGTTCAGCTATTTAATACTTTACATTCTTTAACTTTATCTTGTGTTTGCTTTGTCAGTCGTGGGGGGCGAAAACGACGTGTCGAGAGTGAAAAGGGGGCGTTGGAATAAAAAAGTTTAAGAAATACTGGGCTAGACTAGCTTTTCCCGAATGGCCTTTGTTAAAAATACGATGACGTCCTTGATAAATTACAAGTTGCAGCTTTGTTTCCGATAAAAAATCAGGTTGAAGCAGCACTTTTTTCACAGGAGTTAACTACCAGTGAAGGAAACGAATGTACCTGCACTGAACACAGGCCAGTTAACTTGTATAATCAAAACCAGCGTGAAAGTCATAAGAACATAAAGATGCTCAGAGCAGGCGCGTAGCCAGAAATTTTTATAGGTGAGGGGCAAACAACATCCAAGTATTAACACTGAAGTTTTTGATGCCCCTTGTTTAGCAAGCATTTTTCATAAAAAGTGCAATTTTCTGGCGCATTTTTTCTGAATGATTGATTATGTTCAGATTTACGTCGGGAACACAAGGTCTATTTTCATTTAATTGAAAAGTTTTAAAAGATCTTTTTAGCACAGTTCCAAGCTTCTATTTTGGATGAAAGCAACCGTTTGCTTGTAATGTTTTCTTGCAAAAACGCTTTTGAAAATCTCTATGCTATAAGTGCAAGATCAGCAGTATGCTTTATCAACCAATATTTCAGTTGAGCAAGAAGTCATTGTGGCCGCCATTAAGATTGTTCTTTTTATGTTTACACGCTTCTGACATACGCCAACACACGTTCAATCGAAGCCGAGCAGCATGTTTGCTCTAAGACACCGACTCCCGAAGTAGGTCTACAAAAATTCCGCGCATATAAGACGTGGATCTTGTTCACTTCTTGAACAAATGGTTGACTTACGCAGTTGATAACTTAAAAGCTGTAGAGTACCTCAACGCGTTTGAAAAATGTTTGGATGTTATGTCAATAAATGCTATGAAATGCGACTGCGGTGCGGTAGCATTTATGTAGGCTATGCTATTTGCACTGAACTTGCTTCCCAAATACGGTTCGGTTATTAGCTAGTTATTTGGAGTTAACAATACATTTCACAAATATGATACAGACTACAATTATAGACAATATTGTAAATTGGGGAAAGTTACACATGTCCTCTAAACAAACTTGCATATGTTTGATCCACTCAGTCTGGACAAAATTTGTATTTGCGAAAACGAAGGTACAATGGATTATCACCACCTACGGATCTACACTAAAATTAAGAAATGCTTGTTGCTGGAGCTTAACACAAAGGTTGGTTCATTGATTTAGCCTAGTAGTTCTCAAAGTGTGGGTTGAAATCCAAACAAGGGCGACGATGGGTCAAAACCTAGATCGCGCGGAGGCGATCCAAACCGGGGTTGTGTATTTTCAAAGCTACCACTGCTTGTCTGTCTGCAGCGTAGATACTTGCGAAAAGAGTAGTTGCTGACATTAAACGACTTAGAAACTTACTGTCAAAAATCATTCATACAATCCTTATTTTTTCATACGTTGATTAAAGCTTAAATCGCGAGGTGTTCACCAAACTCAGATTTGGGTCACGCTCAAATAGATTGGGAACCGATGATCCAGTCATTATTGCGCAAGGGGCTGAAGTCCTTTTTTAAATCCATTATTATTTAAATAACAAATGCCAAACGATTGGGAAAAAATTCAAGTTACTTTCATTTTAGTCACATGCGCTTTATCGAGAAAACAGATTGCAAGCTGTTTGTAAATAATGGCAGTGCCAGTATCTTCGGCACGTGTGAAAGCATGTTCCTACTTCGTCAGATTTTTCTGCTGACTCTTCTCGTGGCAGCTGAATCATTTCAAATTTTGTGTAGGATAGGCCACTGGCTATTAACATCAGATGAAATTTAGAACACTTTTAGATTATAATGTGCAAATCGGACTCTGATTACTTTACAAAACTTCTTCACTCGCAGACAAGGCAGTGCCGGATTAAGGTAGCGTGGGGCCTGTAGCATTTCAAGAGCGCGGGGCCCTAAGTTTAAAGAACATCTCAACACCTGCTAAATCATAAAGTGTGTGGGCAAGTCATCGTGTTACTGTAACTTTACTCTCTGCATGTTCTCTCCAGTTTGCATCGTGACATGACCGTCTTGAGTGTATCGTGCTGACCGCCAGTGTTGCCAGATGGTTGTGAACTAAATTTACTAAATGGTGTCACAAAAAAACTGCTAGATTCTGCTAAAAGTCTTGTTACAAATTTTCAACTAAAACCTGCTACAAGCAGTGAAATTCTGTTAAAAATCTGTTATTTTTAACATGATTTAAAAGAAACCTATATAGTTATACATTATCAGGGTTTTTTAAAGTCGTTTTAGGGACCCGATTCGGGTCCTAGAATCAGAGAAATCGGGTCCCTACAGATCCATACCGGGTACCAAACATTTTCCTAAAAAAAACCTGACATTATATTAATTTTTCGTTTTGCACTCGTTCTCAATAAGCATGGGCTGAAAATGCCGGTCTTGGCCAACACACTTTTGGGCCCGAATTTTCTTTTAGTCAACATTTTGAGCAACGTAACTGCAACTTACCTCGTTTTTGTATGACACCCAGTTCTTGACGATCTCTTTCAAATGATTGCATATTTTTATACAGTAGAACAATGCCCAGCGATGAACAGTATAAACAGTCTAAGCATAGCTCCAGCCCTACAACTTTCTAAGTCTGGTCTTTGTAACTTATAACTTCGTTTTGCATCAGGGAGCATGCAAAAGTTAGTTTGCCCTATCCAGTGGCGCAGCCAGAATGAAGCCGAAGAGACCATACCCCGCCCGAAACGAAACTTGCTAAGACTTTTGGCCTACTGGTGCTTTATATCAATTTCAAACTGTTAGAAAATAAACAGAAGGAACAGTCGGACTCAAGACGACGTCTGAGTGGCCTCTCCCGAACAAAATTCTTGGCTGTGATTACTAGACTCATCTGAGTGCTTTTGCTACCAGTTATGCCTTTTAAGCTCGCCATGTTTCGCCATGATCGCATGATTGCAAACTTCGCAAAAGGTTTTTCTTGAATAAGCAGGATAGGTAAGGCAGTAGGCACTGAGCCAACTTTAAAATTCTGAATCTTGCAACCATATATGTCGTAACTTTTGGCAGCTTTGTTTTACCAGGAAGTTTTTTATCAGACATTACCACTTACTAGTGTAACTGAACCACTTGGAAATATCGTGCCGTGGGATAAAACATATTCTACCAATGTTGTCTTTAACCTAACGCGCTCATCAAACACACAAGCAAATTTAGGCTCCACCAAACCATCTAACTACTTGTTATTATAATATAATCTCCATCTGCTTGAAGCAGCTTCGATGCATCATAATAAAAATTCGAAATAATTGCAGGCAGCTGGTTGTGCTTTGTCCTGGTGTTGCCCAATCACAAAGGTCATAAAGAAGAGAAGTATATTTTTTGGTGAAGAAAGTGTAAAAGTTTTCATCTTAAAAATCCTTTGAAAGAGATTTTTGGTCAGGAAGTTGTCATTTGCTAAACCTGCCGAACGGTTGGTAAAATCCTGCTAGAAAATCAGCTAACTCCTAGATGGAAAATTTTACAGCTAACAGTGAGAAAATTCTGCTAGATTTAGCAGCAAATCAGCTGAAATGGCAACACTGCAGACCGCAATCGTACGCCTTTTGTTATGTAACTGTACAAAAAGAATCAAACAAGAATTTCTGGACACAGATAGCGTTCAATCGAAATCCTTCGCTTACTACTTATGGCAAATTTAGCAAATTACTGACTTCTTGAACTGAAAAAATCATATAATATATAAGTAATAATTAAGATTTATTACAGAAGACCGCTGGGCCCCCAAAAGCGCGGGGCCCGTAGCAATTGCTACATTTGCTATTATTGTTAATCCGGCACTGAGACAAGGTAATGTGAAATCATTTATGAAAACGTCAAGCTAGGCCGTAGCGACATCGAGGCAAATGAGGCACTTGCCTCGGTAAATATTCTGGAATGCTGTCACAAAACATTTTTGTTACGCTAAATCAAATCATATTTTATTGTGTAGCTGTTTTAAAAAGAGCAGTACTGCAGCTAAACTGTGTTGCAACCACCAGAGATACCACCAGCCGAGATTAAATAAGGACAGGATGTTAGGTTTCCATAGACTAATTTTATGAAAATTCCCAACCGGGGTGTAATTGACATACTCGCCTCGGTAAAACTTTGCCCCTGACTACGGCCATGGTAAGGCTCCACATAATTGACAGAACGGTCGCAGTACATGTTTTAATCATCACAAATAAATATATAAAATGTTATTGTTACTAAACAGTGTATGGCTTGATTGCGTAATAAAAAAGATTTTGAAGCTGGATTGCGTGTTAACCAAAGTTTGACTTTCAAAGCATGAAACGTATGTCACCGCTATATTCACGCATTTAATTTTAAAACTTCACAAACACAAAAATCTCTGATGTTCACTTGAGGTAGTGGTCGGCAAAATGTGGGGCTAGGCCCAACTGTGGGCTGTTTAGGACTTTTTATTGTGCCGCGCAGCACTTTCTAAGTTGTGGTACCCAAACTTTTTTGAGCCCTACCCAAATCTGAGTTTCGTGAAAACGCTTCAAACAACGACCCAAGCCTCAAACATATTATGAAAAAAAAATGATCGTATAGGTGATTTTGGCAGTAAGTTGCTAAGCTCGTTTTTAATGTCAGCATTGCACTCTTTTCTCAAATACTTACACTACAGACAAAGACAAACAGTGGTAACGTTGAAAATTCAAAACTTCGGTTTGGATCGCCTCGGTACAGCCCGTTTTTTGACCCTTTGTTACCCTTGTTTGGGTTTTGACCGATACTTCGGGAACCACTTGGATAGATCAGCTAACCCACCGTTGTGTTATGTTTCAGTGACTAGTGTTTCTTAACTTTACTGCAGAGACGTGGTGAAAATCTATTGTGGCTTCGTTTACGCAAACACACAACTGTTGTGGTTAAAATTAACCCCAACATGTTGAACTTGTAGTGAATATAGGACATCAAGAGAAATGTATTAAGATATACGCGAAATTCCGCTAATTTTTAGTATTTGTGCATGAGGTGAGATTTATAT
>Ga0210059_1004221_pt1 | contig 23163 bp, 14 predicted proteins | sample Ectturendosymbi2_FD_188042 | JGI IMG/M metagenome (GOLD analysis project Ga0210059, IMG submission 188042) | Ecteinascidia turbinata endosymbiont from Florida, USA - Sample 2 (SPAdes) (version 2) | ecosystem: Host-associated > Tunicates > Ascidians > Unclassified | place: Key West, Florida...
GTGGATTTTCACCTGTAGCCTATAAGAGCTTACTTGTAACATGTTCATTTGGCCATCTAAGGAAAAAGATAGCAACACATGTGCGTTCAGCAGAGCTGAAGCTTGGCAGCGTTCGACCGCAAAAATGTTGTGTCAATGAAATCATTTGAGATAGTATGCCCAAGCGCGTTTTTCAACCGCGTTGCGCAATATGTGCACTTGCACACCGGTGGGATGCACGCATTTTTTCATTTTACTTGTTTACTGATATCGTTTGCAAAGTATCTGTTTTAATCAAATTATCAGCGTTCTCTGATAATTTGAATTGTGGCAGTTTAGTCGAGTATTTCTTTCTTGCAAAAATAAAAGACTAACCCCTGTTTGATCATATTTTGCAAAAGTGAGAGATGAATGTGCATGCAGGCCTACATAGTTTTAAAATAAGTTTCCGTATTCTTAAAAAGTGCAAGTAGGGTTTATGAACGTATCTGAAAAAAATAATTACTTCAAGTAACTAATACAGCTGAAGGTCGGAGTCGGTCCAGAGTCGGAGTCGGAGTTGGATTCGGAGTCGGATAATCGAAATTGCCCGGAGTCGGAGTCGCGGTTGGAGTCGGATGATGAGACTTCCGACTCCACAGCCCTGATTGTTAACTCTAAATAGCTGGATAAATACCTAATAGTTTTTGAGAATTCTGCGTAGTGCCAGTAGCATACAAAAATGCTACCGCAATAGCATTTTATAGAGTGCAATGACATAAAATCCAACCATTTTTCAAAGGTATTGTAGGTCTAAACTAGTAGCGTAACTGACGGGGGTCAAGCCGCCCCCCTGGCAGGCTAAATGTAACAGGTGGGCCCCTTTAGTTGACATTTTGATATTTAGTATTCTTTAATTTGTTGTATTTTTGCGTTTTTCGAGGTGTTTTCTTTTTTATGTAGTATGGACATCCACGACATCCAGAGATCCACTATCTTTTTTTAATCTTTTTCTCAGTTTTAGCTAGTGTGGTTCCCTTCAGCTAAGCTTTCCCCCCTTGCTCAAACCTCTAGTTACGCCACTGGCCTAAACCCTATGCGTTATCAATTGCATACAGTCGCTAAAGAATTGGATAAGATCCAAGTTTACATGTCCGCAAGTTTTGCAGACCTACTTCGGGAGTCGATTTAGAGGAAAGTCTCTACTCGGCTTCGATCATGCGTGTGTTGGTGTGTACAAAAAGCGTGGAAATATAAAAGCGGCTATCATAATGGTGGTCACGATAATTTCTTGCTCAACTGTAATGTTGGCTGCAAAAAAACACAACCTAATGAAGAACATGCACTTATAGCATGGAGATTTTCACAAGCGCTTTTGCAAAAACGTTTTACGAGCAAATGGTGGCTTTCATCCAAAGTAAAAGCTTGGAACTTCACTAAAAACAAACTTTTAAAATTTGTCAATTCAATGAAAGCAGACTTTCTCTTTGACGGCGTAAATATGAATATAATTAATCAGAAAAAACGCCAGAAAAAAACACATTTTAAGGATGAAGGTATGAAAAAAGGGGGGCATTAAATATTTAAATGTTGAAACGCGGTTGTTGTCTGCCCCCGTATTAAAGTTTCTGGCTACGCGCCTGCGTTCAGCACTCCTTTTCAGCCTTGTTACCGGACTTGCTTATCCTTCATAGGGCCATATAATGACGTGATTAATTTTACCATATATGTAAGTTAAAATTATTGTCTTTATTTGGTAATCGCATAAAATAAATTGTTTCTTATTTCTTAAAGTTTTAGGTACGGTTGCTTCTTTTTCACGCATGGTTGGCGTGATTGACAGGCTTTAGTTTGTTTTTATTCCGCTGATTTTACAGGTATTCTCTGCAAGTTTGCTGCATTCGCTTGAGCTGGTTTGCTTTTTCTTTCGGCATTACGGATTTCTTTCAAGGTATCTGATTTTTTAAGGATTCCCATTAGTTTCGTTCGTTTTGTAACCGCAATCTTATAGATTTTGGGCACCTTGCTTCTTTCGCAGTTCATTTCGCTGGGATAATTCGTATTTACGTTTTCGTGTCGTCATGCGGGATTGTTCCGTGCTTGCTGCCTTTGCAACTGCACGGCTTGCAGCATTGCGTGCATTTCAATCCATACCATTTAGGAAGTCGTGTATGAGATCGATGTCGTTTTGCCCTACATCTCCACCAGTTTTGGCGCTTTGCACACCGCGCCTTTCGCAAAGAAGCCAAAGGAACATTCCAGTGGCTTCCTTGCCATTGGGTGTGTTATGCTTTCTCTCGCGGCACGGCCGCATGTAGCAGCTGTGACTGCTACAAACTACGCTTGCAAGAGCGTCGTGCGCTATCGCGGCGTGTCTGGAGAAAAGGTCGTGGTGTTTTACAAACATTCACGGCGCCAGGGAGTTCAACGCCAGTTCAACTGCGTAGATGCAACAACAGTGGCAGTTATGCGCGTCGGAAGGATTACCAGGGGGGGCCGCTAGAGAATTTTTCAAATATTTTTCCAGGAGAGGCCAAAGGTGGTAAAATTTGGTTTTTCCCACTCGAAACTAAAAAACAACCTTCTTTGCTGAAAATTTCAAAATCCAGGGGTATCAATACCCCTTTCCGACGCCCGTGGTGGCAGTTGTCCCTGGTACAACTTTGATGCCGCCACCAGTTCCGGATTTACCTATAGGCTATATAGGCTTAAGTCTAGGGCCTCAAGATCCAAGGGGCCCTCCAACAAACTGTGGTACGCATGGAGTCAATGGCAGGTATATGATCGTTTAAATTAAACTTCGTCAAAAATTTATGTTTTAATTATTATTCACGAAATTTAGTTTCATTCAACTTTCGTGTTGATAACGCCAGAGTCTTCCAATGAGTTTCCATGAATCTCAATATGACGTTTGATCAAGCCGTATGCCAACTGTTGTGTCGATATAGTCAAAGCACGCTGGCTGCGTCCTGCGTTTGCTGAATCATACTCATTGTTACGTGTGACTCGATCAAAAGAACTTGTGGCTGTTCATGTTTGAAATGCACCTGATCAGTGGCATGACTGACGGGTGGCAGGGGTGCGAACCGCCCCCCCCACCCACCACCTGCCAAGCTAAATGTAAAAACTTGGCCCTTACCTAGCTTGTATTTTTGTATCTACTATTCTTTTGATTTCAGTAGATTGTTGTTTGTTTGCGTTTTCCGGAGCGTTTTGCGGTGATTTCGGGTTTTTGTATAGCTGTTCAATACCGGATTTGCTATTGTTTCTCAACTATTTTCTGAGTGTTAGCCAGTGGGCTCCCTTCAGCTAAGTTTCCCCTTGGCTCAAACCTCTAGTTACGTCACTGCACTCAGGGGCGGATCTAGCTCGTAAGTTTAGGGGGGGTGATTTCAGTAATATTTGGCAGTCAAGTCTCCGTTGTCAGCCTAGTGTCTTTTTGAATTGTACAAAATCATGGTGAAAAATGTTACTTTCGTAAGTTTTAGGGGGGGCGATCGCCCCAATCGCCCCCCCCCCCCTGGATCCGCTCCTGACTGCACTTGATCAAAGCAAGTTTGTAGTGCAGATAAGAGCTATGTTTAGGGCTAGCAGCAGTATCCTACAATATAAGCATAGTTGTATCTTAGGTGACTGAGCAATACAGTAGTTTTGTCAGCGTTTGTATCGCGTAAAGCACGATTGGTAATTTTAGAAGTGATTTTTCTCCGTTTGAATTTTCTTCAGTAAAGTCATTTAGAAATCAGATTGCTATTGAGTACTTGCGCAAGTTTGTACTGCTCCCATGCTAAGCAAATCAGAGAAGATGTTGATGAGCTTGAATAGAAAGCAAAAATAACTTTGCCAACTGGCAACCGCCCAAGTCTTCCCCAACGAGGCAGGGAAACAGCAAAAATGACAAAAGCGCGTTTGGATCTGATGCCTTAGATTAGTCGTTCTTAGTTTATCCAACCACGCGGAGCCTTCTTTCTTAGATTGATGGTCACTAACTGCTCTTGCAGGCGAAAGGTCCTTTCAAGATGCAAAACAATTAAAAATGAGTTCAAGGGAAGTAATGTTCCAGGAGAGGTTGTCCACATTAAGTATTCGGTACATTAAAAGTGACAAACTTAGGCAAACAAATTAATTCTTAGATAATTTTGTTATGAAGAAGGCAGGACAAAACCTTTTTAACTGTTTACTGTGTTATGCTGAGACTTACTTGATTCGATGCTTGTAGCTTTTCATTTCTTTACACGTATTTCAATAATGACAGCATAAGCGAAATTTAAATTAGGCCAGTCGCCATGATCAGCATTGGTGAGTTCAACCCTTCCAAATTTAAATGTGAAACACTATAAATCAGTAAACATTTTATCAAATTTTCAGAATGTCAAGTCCTCTTGCGCAAATTTGAACCCCCTATTCAAGACTTTCTGGTGACCGTTCTGATTTTTAATTTCACATCTTTTCACGCGACAGTTCAGTTGCATTCGATTCTTAGCAGTCTGAAAAAGTATGAAAAACGCGAATCGTGAACCTAGCAGTTATAACCATTTGGGTGCGTTGTAATGGACGTGTTTTGCTCATGTGTGTGAGATTTTTACAGCCGTGGTAAACGAGTTGCGACGTGGTCCTCACATTGTGCTTTAAACTCTTTACGCTGCCACACATACTATATAGGTGCAGTATGTTTGTTTTTTTTAACACGGAAAGAAGAAAAAACAGATCTTATTCTTATAAAAAACGTAGACCATGTGTTTTGTCGAATATTTCAATTGTGGCGATTTCGGTTGGTTTGCCCGTGGCAGTTAATAATCCTGTTCCCGCCAGCCAAGTAGAATTTCAACAATTCCGTGCAATTTAACGCTTTTGCGTCGAAGGCAGCAGCAAACGCAGTGATCGTGGGCACTTCAGTAATGATTTAGAATGTTTAATGACCGTACTTTCGTAGGGTCATTTTTGGATTTTCGCACATTTATTAACGCTTTCCATTTTTTTCCTCGCAACAATGGGAGAGGGTCCTCACAAGTGAATTAGCTTAGGGCCTCGCATCAGTTAAATCCGGCCCTGGCCGCCACAAATACAGCAAACAAAGCAGGTTAACACAAGCCAGTGCGCTGTCGGCTAAGTTCACTACCGCTTACTGCAAAGATCACTGCTAATTCAACTTAACCAAGCAGCACAACGGCAGCCTAGCTCTAACACGGCGAATAAAGAACTGTACATGGTGTTGCAAGCAAACGAACAAGGCGACGATCCTCCACTCCCGACATGCAAGGGAATGCGCGTGATTAACTGATTAAATAACGCGATTTGACAGTGTGAGTTATTGTTCGACCGTAACAGCTTTCACCCCAAACCTTAAAACCCGGCTACGGGCCTGGTCTTCTAACTACACTATTAACTCCATCTGGCTGTCTGAACAGCAGGCTGCGCAAATGCGTAACTATTGTCGTAAGCACCAGACGGATGTTGCTTCTATACCAGGGGTCTCAAACTCAAATTGCACCGTGGGCCACATGAGGACTTATAAAGTAACCCGCGAGCCGCATTATGACGCTGACGCAACAGTAGAGGTACCTGAACTTATAGAAACAGCTATTACATCTTATTTCCTGCGAATGGTATCATGAATTACATGAACATCATTTCTAGCCGTCTCTCACGTTCGTATTAATCTATTCTAGCCGTCTAAGGAATTTGTTTACTCGCTAGCTGAGCACTTAAATACCGGTGAATAAACCAAATAACATAAATGGTATTCATGTCATTCATTTTCATGCTCACTTTTCGTCTAGGGAGGTCGCGGGGGCAACAGCCATAGGACTTGGAATACCTCACAGTCAACAGCAATTTCAGGTAGTTTTGCTGGCTCCACACCATGACGAGACCAAGCAAGGTCGGAGATGCAGTTACTCCACCTAGGCCTTGGACGACCTCTGGGCCGCTCTCCCGTGGATTTAGCCAGCAGGACTTGCTTCACCAGTTTTTCGTGGGGATTCTGGATACAGGGCCGAACTAACGTAGTTGTGATCTTTCAATTCAGAGAACTGGTGCTACATTCAGGGCTCCGTAACTTTCACAGCTGCGCACTTTGTTGCGAAGTGTCACACCAGGGGCGTAACGAGGGGTCACAGTGTCCCGAGCGCCGAATCACTGGGTGGCGCCGAAAAGTCCCAACAATGTCGCAAGTGTTTTCTTCAGTACAGTGCATTTACTCCCAAAAGATCTTAGGTTCAAACATTGGGAGGGCAAACTTGTTTCTTCGCCCGGACGCCATCTAACCTCGGTACGCCCGTGTCACACCGTGACTCTTCGCAAAAACACATCTCTGGCACTTGCACCTGAGTTAATATTCCCTCGGTCATTACCCAAGATTCATGACCATAGCTTAGGATCGGAACAAAGACCGATTTAAAAACTGACAGCTTTGTGGTGTTTGAAAGCTCCTGTTTTGTGATCACAGAGCGACAAAGCTCACGCAGAAGTTCGTTGGCTTTGCCAATCCGTGTATCAATCTCCTCGCTCTACTTTCCGTCACTCGCAAATACCACCCCTAGGTGTTTAAACTTCTCCACCTGCTGCAGTGTATTGCCGCTCACTTCCAGCATATACTGCCTTGGGTTTGTAGAGAGACATAGAGTAGTACCTCGGTATTTTTAGTGTTGATTTTCATTCCGGCTCGGTCGCACGCAGCTGAAAACCGATCGAGTGCATGCTGAAGACTGTTGAGAAGATGCTAGCAGTACCAAATCGTCTGCAGAAAGCAATCGGTTGATCCTGCAGCTCCCAACTGTGACACCCTCATCTACTCGGCTGTGGCTGTCTATCCCAGTGGTTCCCAATATTTTCTGATGCACTCCTCCCTTTGCTCATTTTGGAGCGTTTTATTCCTCCCCTGCGGAATGTTAATTCCTCCCCTGTTAGGGTTCGTAGGCTAGTATTTACTACAGTTGCAACAATCGTCTTTATTAACGGCAATAACTTACTTAATACAAGTGGGACAAAAACTATTTGTTGTCAAATAATGGCATTAAAGTTTGTGAACAAAAACGTGTAATAGTTACAAATATAAAGTGATGGACCTAGTTTGAAAGGGCCAATGTCAACTTAAAAAAGAAGTACAACACGTACAATGAATAGGCAACTTAGATAAAGAGGAAATGCCTCTCCTGAACTTCTAAAATTCCACCCTGGGGAGAAGCTCCTCCCCAGTTGAGAACCACTGGTCTATCCAAATCATGTCGACCAAGTCTACACAACATACGGTCCGCGAAAGCGTTTGTTGTGGCCAGCGAGAGCTTGCTCAACTGTAGAAAATGTTGCACAAGCTCGATCTTGAATACGTAACTGTTGTTGCAGAATTCTTCCATACTACAACGAAATCTCCACATCGAAATAAAATAGACTTTTGCGGCCCGCGGCAAATTAATGTTGATAATTTGGCCCTTCGAGCTTTCTGAATTGAGCAGGCCTGATGTAGACTATTAAAATGAGCGGTGACAGCACACACCCTTGTCGGAGTCCAACAGCAACGGTGAACGGTTGTGATTGAACTCTCCTGACACGGACACAAACTTCTGAATAGAAATAAAGTGACTTGACAGCCAATAACAGGCGGCCGTCAACACCGTACTCCAGCAACACTACACAACAAATCTTTTCACGAGGAAACCGGTCGTATACTTTCTCGAGGTCGACAAAGCATGTGTAGACGTCTTTGGCATACTCCCAAGATTTCTCAAAAATTTGCTGGAGAGTGAAATTTGGTCTGTAGTACTACGGCCGGGACGAAAACTGCACTGGATATCATTCAGCTTTGATTCCAATATGTCGCGGCATCTTTTTCAAGGCACTTGGCAATGTAAATATTAATTATTTGAAAATTTCCAAAAAGCATCGCGGGCCGCGTGTTTGAGACCTATTCTACACAGTACAAAATACGAGAAGACTACCGGGGCTAGCCATAATACATTTTTTCACAACAATCACTACATTAAATACGTTGATCAAGTGGCAGTCTCACTTTTGAACGTAGTTAACTAGGCATGTAGGCTAACTTTACTTTCAACCCTCCAAGTAACGAATGCTAAGCAGGCGGACTTGGAGTTGGGAGGCCCAAAGCAAGGCCTTCTCTAGTTTTATAGTTGCTGTCGGGGGACCATTTTAAAAGCAGAGCCCTTACACATTAGGCTACAGTTGCTGTTGGGGACACTATTGAAAGTAGAGTACTTGCACACTGTAACTGGTGTTCGGGGCCATTGCGAAAGCAGAGTATACTTACACATTGCAGTTGCTGTTGAGGGCTTTTTGAAAGCAGGGTACCTGGCTACCTGCGCGTTACAGTTGCTGTTGAGGGCCCCTTTGCCTTGAAAGCAGAATACTTACACACTGCAGTTGCTATTGAGGGCCCCTTTGAAAGCAGAACACTTGCACATTACAGTTGCAGTTGTGGCCCCTTCAAAATCAGAGTATTTACACATTACCACTGCTACTCGGAGACCCTATTAAAAGCAGAGTTCTTGCACACTGCAGTGTTGCACATTGGGGTTCGGGGCCCTTTCGAAAGCAGAGTACTTACGCATTACAGTAGCTGTTGAGGACCCTTTGAAAGCAGAGTATCTTCACACTGCAGTTGCTGTTGGGGGCTCTTTTCAAAGTAGAATACCTGCGCATTACAGTTGCTGTTGGGGGCCCCTTTGAAAGCAGAATACTTACACTGTTACACATTACAATTGCTGTTGGGGGCTTTTTTTGAAAGCAGATTATTTATTCGTGATCTGCTTCAGGGTACATTATACGAGTAGATAGTAAGTTTTTAACAAAACTGACGGAAATTTAAGCGCGAAACACCTCGAGGAGGGCTCCTGAAAAGGGGGGCCCGAAGCAACTGCCTCGCTTGCCTCCGCTTAAATATACCACTATTGCTGACAGTTCACGCTCAAACCTCAAATACGATTATTACCTAGCAAACGTATCAAAAATGATCAGACGATGTTATTCTAGGTAACAGCGGCAGGTACTGCTCTATTTATAAATTAGAGGACGGAATCATAAGCGGGTCCAGGGGAGGAGCTAAGGGGGCTGAGACCCCCTTTAATTTTTTCAGATACGTTTTTTGATCGATGGTTCCGGACACAGAAACGTCCATTGGGGTGATTTTTTGTATAGCTTTGAAATGAACCAGTTCTTGCACAGGGATAGGGACGAAAATGTTAAATGCAAAGCTTATTTTCCTGAATTTGGGCAGTCCGAATGTGCTTATTTCACTATAAATGAAACTTCTAAATAAACAAGTTTTTATATAAAAATATGGTCCCAATATTATATAAATACGTAAGTGTTTACATGAACTATTTACATTACATATACGTTATACAAACCGCATGTACACAGCCGCATGGGCGCAATTTTGTTGTAAAATGTGGGGGGGACAGTTTAGTGTGAAATCAATGAAATTATCTGGTCAATGCAGAAGTTTTATAAATGCAGATTTCCAATCTTGTTTATAGAGGTGTTTTAAAAGCAAGACTAACCACCCTAATAAATCAATTGGGTTTAATCAGAGCTGACAGTTGGAATGTCCAAATGCTGAATCGCATTGATCGCACGTGCAGTATCACTCTCATAGTAGAAAACATCACTTTTCATGCATTTTATAAGAGGTGTGGTTCGCAGCGCGATTTGAAGTCTTTTTCAAGTTGCTAAACGTTGCATAGACGATAAATATGTTTCTCGCACATTTCCGCTCTTTGTAAAAGCTACAAATCTTTTCAATGCTACTGCGCATCATGCCTGTAGACCCACCCCTACCAAAATCTCCACTGATATCCTCTTACCAGGTGGTGGATGCATGCTTTCAATCTCCCCTTGTTGGACCTTGCATACATACCCATCTAGCCTACAATGCTGTCATTTCTGCATACCTGATCATTTGGTGATTGTTGCCTTGTGACTTTTGTATGTAACGCAACTTAGCTCAGTCTCTCCACAATCAATTTCTCAGGATGAACATTAGATTTTAATGGATGAAATTAATGCCGAAAGTTTAATTCTAAGAGTTTTACTTGCTTAACGACACGAAAATAGATTTGAAATTAAACAGAAATAAAAACGCACAACGGTGAATTGGTAAAAATGTACAAGTTTCACCTGATTAACACGAAAATAATGTCCAGCAAAACCAGGTGTGATCAGGTATAACGTTTGGAGGAAATACATTTTACGGGGACAAGATTTTAGTTTGTTACTATATGTTTAAAACAAATTTTTCTGGGCACAATGTAATTGGGGAGCACTGCCCCCGAATGTCCCCCTTGGCTATGCGCCTGCCTGTAAAGCAAAAGTTTCGCATTTGGATGAAAATATTTCTGCATTATGTTTTTGGTTAAACTCAAGTAAATCCGATGACTTACGAACAAATCCATTCAGCACAAGCACAAAGTGTAAGAGTCACGAAAAAATATATTTTGGTTTTCTTGGTCTCCATTGTCGCGACATTACAAGAAGTGAGGATGAATGTATATTTTATCTTTGATTCCTAATCAAGTCCTTATGTTTTGAGCTATAGGTCAATACATAGCTATAGAAATAGTTCTCCAACATTTTGATTGAAATCCTATTTACTAATGGTTGAAGACAGGCTTTTGCAAAACTGCCCATCGAAAAACTAATTCTCCACAATAGTGCTGCTTTTGTCTTCGGCAAAAGCTTTGCAGACATTTGCCTGAAAATGTAACTTTCTATCATTATGTACACTAATGTTTACCAGACGTCCTGTTTCAACGGGGCAGACCCGGTTTAAAGGCTTTGTCCCGGCGTCCCGGTTGGTCAATCCAAAAGTCCTGGTTAGGCATTCAGTCAGGCAGCATAGCCCTACACGAATATTAGCATGCTATCATTGGTGTCTTTAACCAATTTGCTGAAGAATGATGCGTGATCTTGTTTCGTTGTTTTAGATGTGAAGGTAATTGATACGTCATTGTAGTGAATAACTGGTCCAGTAATGGGTTGATTGTTAGCGCATTGGCTAGTTCAGTAAAGTTGGCTAGTAGGAGAAGGTGTTCTTTTTGCAATTATAGGTTATTGAAAGGATTTATTTCGTACCGGAACTTCCAAGGAAGGATAAAAATGCACACTTCCAATGACAAATGACTTACAACCTCAACAAGAGTATTTTATAAAAATAGCAGTGCTTTTCTGGACTTCATTAGCATTAGTGAATCATGCAGTGCAATAAACAGTACAGTTGCTACTCTTCATAAAAACTTCACTTCACAGCCTTAAATTGAAGCATTAAAAATTGGCACGATGCAACGTATTAAATTCACTGCATGAAACAAACGGAAAATATGAAAACCAAACAGTATGAAATCACACAATATATTACTGCTGCAGTTACGTAGTTAATTCTGTTCATGAATACTTCGCGGTAACAGATTCACACTTGCGAATCTCACAACATCAAGCAAGTTTGAAATACGAAAACTTCACAGAATCATATCACAGCTACACCACATGGCCACCACAAAACATTTTGCAGCTACAGCTACATTTTAGTTGTACACTTTACAGCATCAACAATTTGAGGTTTACGAAAATTTGGGTTAATTGGCATAGTGGGTTACCACTACATGTTCCTAATTTTTAACTGTTTCTTAGTTTTCCCAAATTTGAATGAGGTAGTTTCAGTTGGCTCAAGTTTGATTTGGGCTGTTGTAATTTGCCCAAATATTGACAATATATCTCATATGCAAATCTGAAAGAAACTCTTCAAATTTGTCCAGATGATTCCAATTGTATCCAAGTTTGAATGAAGCTGTTTCAATTACCCAAATATTAGTTTTTTCAAGGACATTTTGTTTTTCAATGAGATATCGTGAGCTACTTTCCTGGGCGTCCGCAGGCGGAGAAACGGACATTTTCCCCGCCCATGGGATTGGGACTAAGAAACAAAAATTTTTAGAAAATCTGAAACCGATAACTTGATTCCGATTAATCGATTTAATTCTTGCAATAAAACTTTATTTACCGGTATGGCACTCACACTACGCAAGAGCCAGCTTCACTGTTCTGGTGTGATGAAGTGATGAGCTTGGAGTTCACTCATGACCACTCCTTCGTCTGCAGAGTCACGTTTTATTTGCGAGCGCATTGTTCTACTGTTGCCCTTTGTTGCAACAACATGGCAACGAATCCCAAAAGTTACGATAGTTATTGCGTATTTCTGCATGTGACTGTTGACCTCAGACATCTTCGGTAGGTGATGCAGCGAGGCAGTGGCTACAGGTAACGGTGAGACGAACGTTTCATACTGTGTGAAAAGCAGCCGGGGTGAACCTGTAGTAGTGCTTCCGCAAGTTCGAAAAATCCATTATAGTGTGAGATTGTCACCAATGTGCCTGTGTGAAGAGCTTAAACTACGCTTACGCAGGCTTCTCTTCACACAGAATAAAACAACGTGGTTTGTTGGAAATACCTCTCTTTCGTTAAGGTTTACCTCTCTTTCGTTAAGGAATACGTCCTCTCTACCTCTCTTTCATTAAGGAATACGTCTCTTTCGTTAAGGTTTAGTTCTGACTTCTCAACGAGTACTAAGCGCAAAGATATAGGCTTACTTGCTGTGGCGAGTTTTCGTAATTCATCTGCTCAGTTTTTACGCCTACGTGGTATTCTAATTTTAGTAAGTTCTAAAGTTGTCCGATAATCGTGTCAAGATACAAGTATATTTCTCATTGTTTGAAACAGTTTTGCGAGAGTGCCTCACTTTCTTGCTTTTTCACCACTTTGATTTGGTCGTTGGTTGTCTTAAAATATTACTTATTTGTAGAAAGTGCTCGCAAAAATGGATATTAGGCAGTTTATGAAAAGAAAAAGCATTTCTGATAGCCAGTGGCGTAGCAAGGGAGCTGGGCTGGGCTCCGGGAGGCACCTTTTAGGGGCGGCACTTTGTTGATAAAAACAAAATTTTGATAGGACTGCAAACAATTTCTGAGTGTTTGACTGTGATCTTAAAAATGCTTTATTAATCCTTATATTTTAAATAAGCACGAAACATGATCTTGTTTCATTTTAAACTCTTGTAAGCAAATTTGAGAAGTGGAAAGGGTAGCACTTTTATGGTGGGCCCCGGGCGGCACTTAGCCTCACTACGCCACTGTTGATAGCCGAGGTGTAGAAATCCATTCCAACAAAAGATTTTAGAAATGAGTTCTGTTCAACCAGCACAGACTAATGGGAGAACCGCTAACGTGGTTGTTGATAGTTCAAGTCCATTTCAGACTCAGTTATGTGGAGTTCATGGACGTCGTAAGAATTTTTTCCAAGGGAGGATCACCAGGGAATTTTCCCAAAATTTTTCTAGGGGGAACCAAAATTGGTGAAATTTGTTTTTTCCCACTCGAAACTAAAAAAACAACCTTGTTTAGTTACATTTTCAAAATCCAGGAGGCCTTACCCCCTACCGACGCCCATGGGGGAGTTCACAGTGATAACGAGATTTATGCACCAATTCAGCAAACGCTGTAACGGATGAGAGGAAGTACACTTTTGTGGCAAACTTGTATACAGCTACTTGAAAAAGATTTCAAAATAGATGCAAATGGAGCGCGTGCTTTCAAGGGCTTTTTCTTGAAAAAGCTTTTTCTTTGTGGTGTAGAAACAGTTAAGCGTTTTGTGAACGTCCATTTGCATTGCAACGTCAGCAACCTGAAAAATATAAGTAATATGATCAGAACCGTCGCCAGAAAGTCTTCAATAGGGCAGGGGGGCTTGAACGTTTGTGCAGGGGGGCTTGGAGCTTACTTTTGGGGGGAAAGCCCACCAAAGCTCCCCCGTGGCGACGAGACTGAATATGATGACGTTGACCCCTCCCCTGAAAAAATTTCTGCGGACGCCCATGGCTACTTTCACCCTTTCAGCAAGCTTTGAGGTATGGACAAGTCAGGCTACAGCTAACCATGTACGAATTGAAAACTAAACAAAACAAATTATGAATGTGATGGCACAACCGTTCTTGAATATTTTACTTTTTCTACACAACGGCTTAAATGGGATAAATCTACATTGTTCTGTTCATTCATATCGTTTATTCTTGATTCTTGAATGTTCAATATAATCAACAGTTTAAAAATGAACAATTTAAATCTATTCAAGAATTTTCAAGGACACCGGAAAATATTCAAGGAGAACAAGATGTTTTTCAAGAATCAAGGACATAACTAGTTTTAATAGCAAATTCAAGGACAATTCTTGGGGCTCAAGGACGTCTGGAAACCTTAGTGGAGGGGCAGTAAAACCTCGAACTACCGGATCAGTGACATTTGCTAGTCTGCGTCGAATGTCATCTCTTTGCTTTGTTCAAAGGATTTTTGACTTGGGTGAGGAAGTGGCTGTGGCTGGAGAGGAAGGTGGAGGGATTAGAAGAAAATTGCCACCAAGTATGTTAAAAAAGCCCTGATTTCAAAAGAAACATTGGGGCACTTTAATAAGCTTGATTTGACCGACACCTTTTTGAGTAAACATTAAATCAATTTGTCCACTCCACACCCGCATTTCCTATTTATTAAGGGTAGCCTACCAGTCTAGGGCTTCTAAAAACAAAAACTGAATAGTTAGAACTTTCAAAAATTTATTTACTATAGAAATAATAGAGAAGAGTTGGAACTACCAAACTAATTTCAAAAATTAATTTTCAGTCAACAAACTGCAGCTCCCCAGAAGGTTCCGCCCTGGGCCCGGAGACCCCAGGGCCCCTCCCTTGCTATGCCACTGGTCCTAAACTTGGTACACCAACTCCCACTGAGAGAATATGTTCTATCTTGAATAACACGCGGTCTGATATTAGAAGCAGAATATGAAAGCCCTTATCACTAGTAAAATTACTAGCTACTGAATTTTCCTCGTGTGGTATTTACAAGAAATTGAAATCGAAAGAAGACTTCTTGAAGAAAGTATTGTCTATTTGTCTACAGAAAAGTATGATTGGCCAAATACGTAAATTTACAAATGCTTAAACTTTGTTTTGTTTCTTAATAAAATGCATTATTTTAGTTTTTCGTGGTGCCTCAACTACAGGAATCCAAAATGGCTACATGCTCAGTAAGATATGACCCATATTTATCTGATAAAGCTCGTTCTTCTGAAGCGCCCCGGTTTTCCATCACAACAATATGGTATGCCTAGTTCTAACTGATGTTTATCATAGGCAGAGCGTAGTCGACAACAGAGAGGACGAGACTCTTGTAGGCTACAACATTACAAGATGCCTCTCCTCTGCCTTCCTATCAGCTGCAACCTTCATTTTTAAGTGTTGAAATTCCTGAATGTGCACCACATTCAAATTAGAGCATAAGTTAACTTGATTAGTTTCCAAGGTGTTTTTGGTATTTTCATTTTTGCCTAATGAGGTAAACACTGCTTTGGATTGTTTTTTTGCTGATTCATATGACTCCACTAATAAACAGAAATAATACAAAAAGTTTTTGCGCAATAAGGAAACCAACTGTCAGTGATCATTAGAGTGAATGAAAACATAAAGGCAAAACACTTGATGAATTTATTTGGTCTTTAGTAGAACTATTTTGCTTTCTGCAGAACATGTTTGATAGAAATTTGGATTTAAACAGGATTTTGATTTTGAAACTATGAGTTTATCGGCATTGGATTGGAGTTTGAAATGAAATTGTCAGATTGGACTTGGATTTGAGAAATCGAAATCCGTTCATATCTATCTGTGTGAATTGCAGAGGTGAGTATAGATACTGAATTTTCTGCAGTGCATCCGGCTTTGTCCAGTTATAACATTGAGTTCGAGGCACCAGCAGTTGGTACGATGAACCAGATCGAGTGGGAATTCCTGCTGTGCGAGTGGTCGTCGTTTAGGTTCTCAGCATTGTTGTTTCGGCTCGGCTAATAGAGACGACTTCTTTATGAGAAAATATTTGATGTAAGCTAAAGTACGTTTTTAGCAAGTTTTTAAAACCAGACACAGATTTACAATTTGGGCTAGGGTTTTAGGTTATATGGCAAAGACGATCTGTTAATCCAAGGACATATAGTCCTTGTCATGTGACCAATTCAACAAATCTGGTTCAGCTAATGGCAACAGAGCTCCAGCATTCAATCAACTGGTAAAATAAAGCAAACAGATTTTGTAACGATGAGAGTAGACCACAGTACAAAATATAGTAAAACTATGTAGCTTACAAAAACAACAAACTTAAACGTTCTTTTAGCAAAGTTTGACTGCATAAAATTTGAGGAAGAATGTTCAAAATTCTAACCTAAAGAAATGTAGCTTAAACCATGAAATAGACCAGACGTGGCCAACTGGTCAATTGCATTGAGAGGTCGATGGCTGGGTGTCACTTGGTCGATCGCGTCTGATTTTGCATTGAATTGACAAGATACCTAAAAAGACCATTTTTCAATCAATATTCCAAAAAGTACATAAAAATGATCCATCAATTGGTTGGTCACGCATATTCTTTGGTGAAACTTGGGATGGCTGATTATAGGCTAGCTCGGCAGATGCAGCGAAGGTACTGCACTATGTTTTTCTATTATTGCGTGGCAATCATGAATTATGCGAAACAGACACTTTGCCCTCTGTCTGTGTATCACTTACAAAGGCGATGATGGGCTACACTGTATTTGCACGTATGATTCTCAACTTTGGCATTTTGCATTTGTGACTTTATTGCCGACCGGTCGATAGCGAGTTACCAGGAAATTTTCTAGTCGATCCCAGTCGAAGACAAGTTGACCACTCATGAAACAGACCAAGGGTGGTTGATGAAATAGGTTGGGTGGTTTGTAGTAAGTCTTGTGCAACCTTTTCTGTACTTGTTCGATGCTAAAACCACTACCGTGGAACAGATTAGCGTATTCAAGGTAATCTGCAGCAAAAATGACAGATTAATTTATTTAACAATTTTGCCTGTACTCTAACTACACCTAGTTGGAGAAACAATCAGCAAAATTGAATCGGTTGAGGAAACTGGAAGATTATTCGGTAGGTTACAAGACATCAGATAATGGGCTGAAAGACTATTACCCCAATACTGGTTAATAGGTTTTTATTACACCTTGGTATAGTAGAGTGATTCGACCTCTGTGCAAAATATGTAGCCTAATATTGGAAGTGGATGACTTCAGTATAGGCTACACTTTGAACTTTGTATCCCAGTTATGTGGCTATGATTTCCTTAGTTCATAATGGAACACATGGAATAGCATAAAAAGTGGCATAAAAGTTTGTGAAATAGGATACAGTTGCAATTTGGTGAATTGCAGTAGCGTACCTACCAGTGATGGCGTGATTCGAGTCACGATTTTTGGTAACTCTGACGCGACTCGAGTCACGTTAAGAAAGATGGTGACTCGACTCGAGTCACGTTTTTCACAGAATGACTCGACTCGAGTCACAATCAATGACTCGAGTCAGAGTCATTTTCACAAAATCTTAGAGCCTCTGATCGACAAACCCAGTTTGTTTGCATAAATAGAAATGATCATATTTTGATCCAGTACTGATCAAAATTGGTGCAAATTTTCTGTTTTGACTTTCAAGTCGTGTTATACTATATCCTAAGGGTCAAGTATTCATGACTTGCACAGAGGTAGACAGACCTGAGATTTGCTTTTCACTGAGGACCCAGAAGGGCACAATACAGACCTATTGGCACATCATCATGATCCAATCAGGTATTTGCATATTGTGATAATGGTATTCTGCCACATACTGTTACTTTGAGTCTTTTCCAGATAAAGTGATTTGAGCTATTTAATTACAAACCTGCAAAAATATACAGTTCAATATAATGCATATCCACAATCCTGTCACTGTTATTAGCCTAAGCCCATGTTGCGACGTGATAACCGTGGTAAATGATAAAAAGTATACACATGGTAGGCTGTATCAATGATAAGTCAATAAGAGGGATTGGATCAATGACTGTTCAAGCAATTCTGTAACTGTGATGACATGATGAGGATGCACAGTAGGGCCGACTTTTTGCTGGTCATTGTCAGGGCTCAACATTCAAAAAACACAATAAACAATTGCAACGAATTTGAGAAATTCTTTTCAATGCAGTAGCTTAACCTACATTCCCCAATATGAACCAAAAATTGTGAAGAAGTTCAAAAGAATATCATAAATACCAATCCAAATCTGGTTAAGCAAAAATGATAACAACTCAAATCTATAAAAATGCTAGAATGCTGCAAGATTCAAATCCAAATGCATATGCAAGTACATGTTGCATGTTCGTCTCTGCTTATTTTCATTTATTGGGCATGCGAAAGACAAGGAAGTGTATACCATTCATTACGGTTGGGCTAGGCTTTTGGAAATGAATGACACTGAAAGAGACAAGTAAAATGCAAACGGCTTTCACAAAAAAGTTGGATATAAATAATCTGCAAACATGCTGAAACAACACTGAGCACCATTTTGTCACTTCTTGGGCAACATATCAGCTTGTTGGTCCCCACTTTATAGCAAAAAAGGAAGCTGCAATAGGTCCGCAGGTGGTAACATGGTTTGAATAAAATGCTGAGTTTGCCTTGCCATGTTTAATGGCACCATCATGGTAGTTCTGCATGTACGTTTACGCCCACTGTGCAAATGGTTTTCAGTTCAACTCTTACCATGATCAGGTGCATATCATTTTGGTATAAGTCCATTGGTTTTCACACTTCATACAACCTGCTTTTTTCTTTTCTTTGAAAGTTTCCACAGTTTTGTGTTCAGATTTACCGCTTAGGTTTTAGGTTTACAGTTTAGGTTTAGGGTTAAGCTTATGTTGAGGGTTAAGTTTAGGGGTTATGTTTGGGCTTAGGGGTTAGGTTTAAGGTTTAACTTAGGGGCAAACTTTAAGATAGGGGTTAGGTTTAGGGTTTGAGGTTTGGGGGTTAGCATCACATTATGGACAAATATGTTTATTAAATTGAAAGTCTACTGGTAGACCTATAGCCACTGAAGGTCCATTGGAGGACCTATATCCAGTGAAAATCCGCTGACGGACCTATAGCCACTAAAGATCCCCTGGTGGACCTATAGCCACTGAAGATCCACTGGTGGACTTATAGCCAAAAATATATAAGAAATTTTGAAAATTTGCATGACTCGACATTGACTCGAGCTTGTAAACCAATGACTCGAAGAGACTCGACCAATCTTGTGACTCGACTCTGACTCGATTCGACCAAGTCATGAATCGACTCTGACTCGACAAAATTTTAGGTGACTCTGACTCGACAAAAATGACTCGGGCACATCACTGGTACCTACTGTTCATAGATTACTACTTACAAAGTGCCGTGAATCGTCATTATTTACACTCTGTTGCATTGCACTGCAGAAAACAGACTGGTTAATGATCGTGACTGAAATCAACAAAGTGGATTGCAATGTAAAAACTCGCTCCCATTTCCTGTCCTGTAGAAGCTGTTCAAATTCTATTAAGGTCACTTGAAGACTACAATTACGATGCGACGCGGTATTTATGGCCTCATCCCCCAGCAGTTCTCCACGATTTTCTCTGCTGGCTGTTATATTTCGGACAACACTAAATAAAATCACATCTCGGCGATTCCAACTACACCTACAAAAAGCACCTTTGTGTAGTGGAATCACCTTTCACCTTTTCCTTTTAACCTATTCCCCAGCTTTTGCAATACCATAGGCTAAGCGTACGAAGCAAATATTTTGGGTCCTTGCAATGTAAATACGCGCCAATATCGAGTTCGCAAGTGCGTTCACGAAGGTAAGCCAAAGGCAACGAATCGCTCATGCGTCAATCCGATAACAGTGCAGTGTAAAGTGGGTAAGTGTTACTCTCTTCCTGTCTGTTTCTATGATTTTCCTGCATTCTTCTGCAATAGCCTGAAGTACTGTAGTTCAGACAACAATTTCACCTGCGCTGGTTTCACGGTTAATTGCCAAAAAATGCTCATACCGATCACCTTTAAGACGGAGTATTGCAAGTATGACTTAACAAAGGAACAGAGAAAGCTAGGGACTATGAGCAGTGGCGTATTTGTGCAAAATGTCGCCCATGGCACAGCTTCATTGTGCGCCCTTTTCAATATTTCAAATTTTAAATATAGACACAGTCTTTTATGAAAATCAAGGAGTACCTTTGCTTATCTAATGGGGTACGCCTACATCTACAGAGAGCAATAGAAGGGAAAATATATTAATGTATTATTGATTTCCAAATATTTATACATGTATCGGTGAATATTGTTTTCGAAAATCATTGCCTTTTTACTGTAGTTCTATAAATCCAAACATGTCCTATTTAAATTCGGTGGATTTTTGTTATTTTACTCATCTCTTTTGTCATCAGAAATTTTCGGGGTACATGCTCATCTGTCGAAATGCTAAAGGGGTGCAAGGTCGGAGAAAGGTTGGGAAATCCTGTAATAGCGTGAGAAGGACGAGGTCTTGCAGATATGGCAAGAGAGCGCTCTTGTTCTATCACAGTGTCTGACCCTCGTGTTGCGTCAAAATACTGTAGGGGAGATGTGGGATTTTTGACCAGGGTGGGCTCAACGACCATAGGCTATTTCTCGCCACCTAGTGAACCTGTGTTGTTGTGGTTTTGGCAGTGAAGTTGAAATTGCTTTCTTGTCGCCCATATGTGTTTTAGAGGAGCTATAGCTCACAAATCAACTTTTGTGGGCTAATTTTAATTTTGAAGGAAGAAAGTAAAATTTTGGTGTCTGCGTTTTTTTGCTTTTGCAAATGACAGGCAGCGTTTTTCGAAATATTTTTTGCAAATGTTATATGGCCAAGGAAAGAGTTCAAAAGTGCCAGACGTTGAAAATTGATACTGCACACATTTTTCGTTATGACATGTAATGCAAAAATGGCGGCGGAAAGGACCTTTGAACCATGCGAGAAAGAGACCAATGACCCAGCGGTTTAAAGGTCCCTTATAATATTGTTTAATGTCTCCAGCTTAAACATGCCTACTTTCAAAATTAGTAAATGCAAAAAAACGATTGTTTATAAGAATGTCTGAATAAGGCGTTGAGCGATGTGACGGAGCATCAAAGTATTCTGCGAAAATCTTCCAAAAATAATAATATTGACTGAGTATCTTATGTCGATAGATTCAAAAAAACAAAAAATTAGGTCGTGCTTCTGTGAGAAAACATTCAATGGCTACTATGGACACGTGCGTTGATAGACATATGAAAAGATTTTCGCTGATACTCGCCATCCATTTTCCAAGCTGTGCGAAGCATCTTAGCGCAATATGTACGAACCAATCATCTAAGCACAGCAATATGAAGCATCTAAGCTCAAGGTTTCGAGCACAGCTAAAGAGAAGCCAAACATGCGTATAAAATCGTGACGCGTCAACTACCCTACCTAGCGATGCGAGTGATATTATAAACTCAGTACATTAAGACAGTGACACAGCAAATGGTAACTCCTTAACCGAGCCGGAAATTGGTGGTGTATTGAGCAGATTTACGGGCCAATGTATTGCGGCAGGTTGTTACTGCGTTGAAAAAGTTTGTTCCAATTATGGAAATTTCAAAATGCTTGTAGAACTGGTGCTAAGGGGATCTGATGATGATGGTGACTTTGAAGTTTGAAGTAGCCCACAAAGCGCCTTGTGATGTTTTGGGATTTGATACTGATTTATCTCAGCAGGTACGCTTGCCTTTTCAAAGGGAGGCAACGGGGGCATAGGTACCCTTACATAACAGCATCATAGGCAATTTCATAGGTAAAAACGTTGCCCCCTTTTGGAGGTGCCTTTTCATAACAGAATCATAGGTAATTTTATGGTTTATAAAGATCGACCTGAAATAAATTTATTGCAGTTATTCGCGCACCCACAAAACTCATAATGGTTTTCTACAATTTTTGTTATTATTATTGAGGTCAACGTTGTTGCTGCGCAAAAATAAGCATAATTGGTAACGATTTTTTTTGTTTTTTACAAGCTTCCATTCTCCTCAACTCTTTTATTGCGCCCCCTGCCCTACGGCTGTTCCAGCGTCCCTGTATCTCAGTATAGATTTGAAGGTGCTTAAGACTGAGAAACGGTTCAACTTGCGGCAACCATCCCAGAGTGACAGCACAATTCGTAGCTCTTTAGTTACATCGTAGCCCGCTTCATTTCATTCCTTAGGCTGTATTCTTTCGTTGCAGATCGCTACATTGTATGAGTTGCGTTACAAAGAGAAATCCTGCAGTATGTTGAAATCTCTGTTTTTGGAAAAATTCTCTGTATGGCACCTAAATGCGGCAGAAATCCTAGAGGTGGTTCATAGGTCCCACACCGGTGAATCACTGTCCCACACATGTGGGACCAATGAGCCAAAAAAATTTTTTTCACATCAAATTTTCAGCCACTTCCTGAAATTATATCCTACTGATTTTTTGTATGTGGATAGAGAGAGAGATGATTATGATTCATGCTAAATTGTGGAGCTTTGCTAGCTAAACTTTGCGACGTATGATCTGAAACGTAAAAAATGGCTCATTGGACCCACATCTCCCCTACCACAGTTTTGCCATAAAACTGGATCCTGCTGGCGCAACACGCCCTGCATTAGATAAGGGCGCTGTCGCCGCTGTGTTGATGCAGCATTACAGTTAACGGTTGTATGGGACGCAAAATAAAGGTTCAAGAAACTGTAAATGAAGATTTAAATTATTGCTAAGCAATTTTTGTTCCCCCCGTCAAAGTGGCGTCCATGGCACGTGCCATGCCTCCCATACCCTACATACGCCACTGACTATGAGTATTGCTAAGGTACATATTTCGGACTAAATGAACTTCGCTGAAGGAACTGGCCTGATAAAGTTCCACTACTAGAGTCATTATAATTTGAGAAGTTCTGCTTTAGTTCGTTTTGGAGTTACTCCAATGCATTTATTTTCAAAATACCGGTTTCAGGCACAGAATATCAAAATGCCGGCTTCTTACCGACTTTTGCTACATTAGCAGTAAAACACCGGCAAGGCCGGTGAAATATCGACCATCTGGCAACCCTCATTGGCTACTAGTGAACTTGCCTAACTTTTTGTCTTGTTTTAACAATTTCATCAATCGTTTATCAAGATTTTTGAAACTTCATTTGAATATATTTGCTGTGAAATAATTTCTGCAGACGATATGGGAAATGGTGAAGCTGTCAGAGCACGGCCGTCGCCAGCGGGAGGGCCAGTGGTGCCCGCCTCGCCCCCCC
>Ga0210059_1004222_pt1 | contig 23162 bp, 18 predicted proteins | sample Ectturendosymbi2_FD_188042 | JGI IMG/M metagenome (GOLD analysis project Ga0210059, IMG submission 188042) | Ecteinascidia turbinata endosymbiont from Florida, USA - Sample 2 (SPAdes) (version 2) | ecosystem: Host-associated > Tunicates > Ascidians > Unclassified | place: Key West, Florida...
AAAGTTGCTATGTAAATGGCGCGACAGGTCCGTCCAAGGAAAAGGCGGCGTGTCCAAGGACAGGACCAGGTGGCGTGATTACATCTACGATCTTGCTTGGCCCGTCTTGGTGTGGATCCAGCAGAATCATCTGAGATAACCGAAAATCGTGAGGTTTTACGAGTGTTCCTAGAGCTATTCCTTCCGCTACTGCCACCTAACCGGGTATGAAAATGAATGAATGTCCCAACAACAACTGATTATTGCGACAACAAGAATATCAGTGCCACGATTTTATTTGACAAATGCTGACTTCTTTTTTTGAAACTGAAGTATACCATGCAATTCTCATATCACTTTAAAAGCAGCAGTTTTATTTAAGTATTGCCACTTCCAAATTGTTTTGTGATGATACCGTTACGTCGTTGTTGCTGTGCTCTACATTTACTATGCCCCATGTTTCAGTCCAGCGTGTATTATGCTCTTCTAATATTTCTTTGGCTTGTTTTACAGACTGCGAAAACCCTGTAAAAAGTGCCATCACAGACCGTTTCCAGCAACTAAACTTTTGTCGAGCAGCCATTCATGAAGCGACTCGTCTCAGACCAATTGCACCCACGAGCTTGTTCCATTACGTCACAGAAGACACGAGCGTCATGCGCTATAAAGTGAGTAAGGGCACAGTGGTGATGCCAAACCTGTGGAGCGTGCATTACGACAAGAAGCAGTGGGCGCCTGACCCCGAGGTGTTTCGACCTGAAAGGCACCTCGACAAATCTGGATCTTTCTGCAAAAGCGGTCACGTGATGCCTTTCAGCGTTGGGTGGCGTTATTGCGTCGGACAGAGATTGGCTGAAACCGAGCTGCTTGCTTACCTGGTTGCTGTCTGCCACAATTTTGACGTCACACTCGCTGAAAGCGACAAGGACATTGACATGAACGGCGTATCGACTGCCATCTTGAAACCTCACCTCTTCAAGATATCACTGAAGCCAAGATCTTTCAAATGAAGAACTTCGGGTATACTCCGAAGATACGGAACGTTTTGGATTGCAACTTGCACGCAAATTCATTTTGGCGTCGAGCCATTCTCATCTGAGAAAAACACGTTTCATTTATCACGATACTGTTTGCGTGCAAGTAGACGCTGACACCACCAGTACTTAGCGCATTACTTGCAACACTTTGGGCAGATTGCAAACAATGACCAAAAATCGCGCTTTTTTCTACGATAAAGCACTTGCTAAACAAAAAATCCATGTATGTGTGATATGGGAGTTTTCGTTTCTTTGATTGTAAAAACGAACTTCTAATGTTTTTGAGCATTTTCCAAGCAAGGTCAGATGCGGAATGTTTTTTGAAAAACATTCTAATTTTTGTAAGTTACATCATGGTGAAAAATTCGGAAACATTGTATTTTCGAAAAATTCCGAAGGCCGAACAAGCCTACATGTTCGACTACTCCCGTCGCCTGAAAAACTTTTTATAGTGGTCAATTCCTTGCTTTGAAACTTGCGGTATAAACAAGATTTACATTATTTCAAATTCCTTTTTGAAATAAAACTCAATCTTTGCTTAACTCCAAAGCCTAACATTTGCAGGATTTTAGCAGCAGTAGCCTCAACAAGGGTTTTCAAAGTATGTGCAACATTAGAACAAGTACTGTGAAAAGTTTATTGTCAATCGAACGCATATACTGTTGAAAAATAAGGTCAACTTTCTCGCAAAAATATATATAGGTCGAATGAAAAGCTTGAAAGTCTACGTACCTTAAACGCACGGATTGAAATCAAATTCTTTGATTTCCGAACGACAGTGGCGTATCTGTGCTGATTGACCGCCCATGGCAAAGTTTAAACGTGCACCCTTTTTAATAATTCAAATATTAGATATAGGTACACTTGAAACGCAAAAGAAACCATGAAGAAAATAAATGTTTTGAAACAGAAAGTATGTGTTTGTTTTTGCTTCAAACTTACAGCAGATAAAATATGAATTTTCCATGAGAATCATAACATACCTCTATACTTATTCGTTTTTATTTTAAAGATTATCAAAACATTCAAGTAATAAGGTTATCATAATTTATACACAGTATTAGCTGATAAAACTGTAAATCATTCTTACCAAAAAGTCACGCAGCATATTGCAATCAATGGCGTAACTGACAGGGAGGCATAGGGGCAAATATCCCCCCATGGCAAGCTAAATATAAAAACCGTGCCCCTTATTAGCTTATACAGTATTTCTATTTCAGTGTTCTTTTGGTTTTCGGTAAGCTGTAGTGTTTTCCGGTGATTTATGGTTTTAGTATTGCAGGGGTGACCAAACGTTTTGACCCGAGGGCCAAATTTGAGACTGCCTCGCCATTGGAGGGCAGGATACAGTGCAATTTAAGTGACAGGCAGCAGCCAATGCTGTTGCACTGCTGTCCACAGTCTGAAACGTGGTGCTTGAAAAAATGTGCAAGGTATTTGCTGGGTCGGATTAAACTGGTCGGCGGGTCGGATGTGGCCCGAGGGCTGTAGTTTGGCCACCCCTGTAGTATAGCCATCCACTTCTGGATTAGCCATCATTTCTCAAGTTTTGTTCCTGAGTGTTGGCTAATGGTCTCCTTTCAGCTAAGTTTCCCCTAAACATTTTTAGAGTATTTTTCGATCTCTGTTTCTACTTTGATAGGCACCAAAAAGGGGCGAATTTGTATCTTAAGGGGCGCCATTCAACGAGGCGTCAGAGACGTTTGGGAGATGCAATTGCCCCAAACTGGCCCCTAGATCCGCCACTGTCTGTAACAGTCAGATTCTAACAGCCACGGACTTAAACTCGTCTCAACCAGATGCTGACTAAAATCGTCTTGCCTGAATCGCAGCATCACGGACTGTCTAGCTTTTCTTTCAGCGTGAGAAAGGACGCGGTCTCGTAAATACTGCAAACGAGCGTTCTGGTTCTGTCACAATGTCTGGCCGTCCCGTTGTGTCATAATATCACAGTTTTGTCAGAATAATTGATGGTGCTGACGCAACTCGCCCTGCATTAGGTAAGGGCGCTGTGTTGATGCACGCAGCATTGCAGTTAAAGGTTGTATGGGGCGCAAAATAGCGATTCAAGAAACCCTAAGTCAGAAATTTTCATTTTTTCCAAGCAATTCTTGCGCCCCACCCCATAAGTGGCGCCCATCGTGGCACGAGCCAACCCTGCCGCACCCTTGATACGCCACTACCGGTCGTTTACTCTAGGAGATTGTGGAGTCTAAGACTTCCTTTTTTTCAAATAGAAAACTTTAACTTTGTTTTGATTGACGAATCGGTTACCACTATTCCATGCGTTTATTGCCGGCTTCACAAGAGATTGGGCTGTTTCTTTTAAGGCTTGCGCGTGATTTGGAAGTTTAGTCTTAAAGAAAGACGTTTCCATTGTTTAGTATTTAGTATTTCAATTGAACTTTCGATCGGATTTTATCTTGATCATACGTCCAAACACGTGATAATGTTACAAAACTTGACTGAGGTTAGCGAATATTCAAATACGCAAGCAACTTTTTTGAGGTAGTTCGCAAAAATAACCATACTACAAAGTTTTTTTTCTGTTACACTTACCAAAATCTGCAACATTCTCCAGTTCAAAAGACTGCGCTGCATTCACCTAACGCGACTGAATTGAAGGTGTACGAAGATTTTGAAATGAAATAATTACGTTTTCTTGGAACACGTTTTCAATTGCAAGTAGGCCTATAGAAATAGGTCAAGAAAGCAAAAAGAGACTTAAGGTGCTCATTTTCCGTCATGGCCATTTCAAATGTGCGTCTAGAAGTTCTGCACGACTTCAGTCTCTTTTGGAAATAACAGCTCCATTCATATTATACCTTGTCCACTGCAATTCACCCTCAACCCAAATGATACCTACTTGCCTATTATTACTGTGATAGACAAATCTGCAAGAAGTCGTTCCCAAATTATTGTCGCTGTGGACTCCGTTCATTGCACCTAAAGCCGATGCGGGCTACACTCTCCACTAACACATTTTCATACCCGCTCTTCTGGAAAGGGTCGCGAGGACTCAAAAGCCTCAAGGTTTTAAACAATATAGATCTTCTGACATCTACATCAAACAATAGAAAGATGTCTTCACACCACCTAGTCTTTCCTACAACTCTGGGCCGCTTTCCGGTGCGTGTAGCCGGCAAGAACTGTCTCGGCAATTTTTCCTGGGACATCCTGGGCGCATGTCCGATCTAACGGCCAGTACCAAAGGGTCGGAAACACCGTACTGCCGTAGCACCTAAGATATTACCAGGAGACCGGGCATCACGCGGCAAACACGAGAACTTGGCATATCCAAGACTTGTCACAAAATCGTCTGTACTGCACTCTAACTTGCACTGTTCGAAAGCAAGAAGTGTGAGACAATATGCGCGTACACATTAGAGTTAGACTTCAAGGCTTCATCGTCGAGCCAACATCAATAATGTCACACATTGCGACTGTTATACAGATAGAGACTCACCTCTTCATGAATTTAGTTATTCTGAAGTACGCTAGAGCTAAGGCGGGAATTTGAAATCCCATGCTTCACACGCGTACTGCACGGTGGCAATTTCAAAAGCGTGTCTACACGTTGGAAGTCATTTCATGGTTGATGAAAGGTCTGTTTGTTAACTATTTACACGCCCTTATAAAACAGCAACACGGTTCTCACCGGGACAAAAGTGTCACGACGTACGAAGTTCAAAAGCGCTTGCGGAACGAGCTACGAACTGAAGAAACTTGACTAACGGCGGTTATCCTTGCGCAGAAACGCTGCGCAGCGGGCTATAAACTTTTTGCGCAACGATTTAGATGAGCATTTTCTGACCACAAAGCGGTTAACTGGTCGCCAACGGCAGATAGCATGGGAAGGTTTCCTCATGCACTTCTTGAAACCTTTCCGCATGATCTTCTTCTTCTGCTTCTTGGCGCACTTTCCCCAGGACTTGCAGAACTTTTTATAGAACATACGAATTCCTTTCTTCCCTTTTCTTCGTCTGCCTTTCTTGCCTCTAGATTTCTTTGATGAAGACGTAAGTGGAGCTGTGGTGGTTGCGGTGGTGGTAGTGGGGGCTACGGAACCCGCGTGAGTGGTGGCTGCCGTCTCAGCAGGGCTAGAGATCCCTGCATCGAGCACTGAGAAATAATTACGTCGTATGTTGATTTCTTAAGGTTCTCCTATGTTGTTTTCTTAAGGTTCATGTACGAAAGGGCTAGATAGGGGGTTTCCAAAAACTTTTGTCCAAGGGCCATATAAGCTAACACACAACAGTTCGACGGTCGGACATCTTGCGTAAAGTGATTTCTTCTGGATATGTTGCATTCTACCAAATTTTGGTATTTTTTTCATTGACAAAATGTCTGCGGCCGAATAAAAAAACTTCGTGGGCTGGAGAAAATGGCTTAGCGAACTGGAATGTATCCACTGACCGTAGTTTGGAGATCCCTGGGCTAAAATAACGAACAAACCTCGTCTACTGCAGTTGACTTCATCCGAACGGTCATTGCAGTAATCAAAACCGTCGCAGATGTCATCATTGGAATAACAAGTTGCAGGATCGTCAGCGCAAGGCTCCTCTCCAGCGCGACAAGTGGACGGAACGCTCTGCACAGAAAGCAAAATGTTACTAGAAGTAAAGGCAAAAATATGAACATTAGCAGCAGCAGGTTTACCTGGCAGTCTTCCTCGTCGGAATGATCGGTTCCACCACAATCGGGCACGTAATTGCAAACCTGATACAACTTTATGCAATCACCGGACTGCTTACAACGAAACTCGCAATTAGAGCGACCTGGGAAACAAAGCGTAAAGCTATAATAGGGAGGCGTGACAGTGCTCATAGTGAAATACCTGAGGTATCACGAAACTCACCGCAAACGCCTGGACTCTCATCGACCTCATCGTTGCAGTCAGGAATACCGTCGCACATGAAGTTCCTTGCGATGATCGCACCATCAGTGCAGCTGAATGGCTCTGCCTCGACCTCGACAAGTTCGGGAGAAGCTGCGCAAAAAGACCATGGAAGTTAACACATGGCTAATTTCATTACCATGAACTGCAACTGGTCGAAATATATGCGCACTCACCTTTCGCTTGTGACAAAAGAAACGAAACGAACATGTACAGGTAGAACTCAAACATTATGGATAATTTCGACCTAAACTAAATTTTGCTGCTGCCACGGCCAAAACTCACAGAAGAAATATTTGCGCTGGGTCAAATGCGAACCCATTTAAACACAAGCACTAATCAATCGCAGCGTGGCTAGACTCAAAGCAGCGCATGCCGCAAAACTGATAAGCAATGGTACATGCTGAAATTTCACAGAGGAAATCTTCTCAAAGCAGAAAGGTTTTCGTTTTCTTAGCACGAGCTACCGTTGTTGAGTAAAAGCCGTTCAAATTGCATAGGCTGTGAAATCTGTCATGTTTACCCTTGTCGATTCCGCTTTGCGATAACAATGTGGAATTAAATAACACCTGTTTGTAGAGCAGTACACTTTTCAAGTTATATTTTCGCTGAGACATTTCGGTCATTTGTCCCATAGTAGTATTAAAACGTGACGTAATAGTATTAGTTCGTCTATATTTTCGGACATGATGACCGAATTGACATAATTTTCTCGGTCATTTCATAAAAAATTCGGTCCGCGACCTAAAAATCTGGCAAACGGCTAAACCCAAACAAAAATTGAACCAGACGAAAGCACACTCTTTTTCTAAAAATTGAAAAGGCATTTACTGTTTGGATCAAGCGCGCTTGTTTCAAACTTGCTGCCAACATTGCACTGAAATACTACAGTAATAATGTGGCTATATATTCAAAAAGCGCTTGACTCAATCCGATCCTGAGATTTACCATTTGCTCATTGCGAACGATTTAAGGCTGCTAGCATCCTCTGAACGGGATCTTCAATATGCACATGAAATTGTTGGATTTCAGCTGCTTGCGATCATACCGGAATAAAAATTATAAGCAATAAACACAGGAGGTGTTGTGCCTCTCCGGAAACCCAAGTCAGTATATGCTAAACGTAAGCAGTTGTTCATTACAGCAAGTCGAGAAGTTCACGTACCTTCGGGTGTTACTCACGAGTGACAGAATGCAATCGGTAGAGATCGGAATTTGGAAAAAGTTTATGCGGCGATATTTCGCGACAAATTGCACAGTTGTGAAATTCGTAATACTTTAGAGCCACTTTTCCATCGAGAAACCCAGCTACGGTGGTTCGGCCACGTGATCAGAATGCCGCGGGAGAGTTTGGCGAGAAGAGTCCTTTCAATGAGTCAATTTCGATTGCAAGCCGACCACTACCAAAATATCCTGCCTTCAAAACTTAAAAACTTCAGCAGATTCTATGGGATTTTCTATAGCAGTCAGCGGACAACACATCCAGCTGATATGTCTGCATACATTTTAGACGTTTCAATCAGTGTGTCATTGTCTTTTTAGGTCTCAAAAAGCATATTATAGTCATGAGAATCATTGAATACATTTTAGTATGATGACAGTGATCAAGAAGAACGTTGCCTTACCTGTGCACCTCATCACAACATTTGATGCTTTGGTTTGAAACAATAGAAACAATTCAAACAGCTTTTGTTCGACGATGTGCATCTTCATCCAACTTTTCATCCGATCACCGGTACTTCAGTTGTCTTATGCCTGCGCCGGATTTAGATGGTAGGGGACCTGGGGCCCAGGCGTGGTGGGAGGCCCCATGTGCGGATACAAAATATTAAGATAGGGGATGATCGATGAAGTCACTAGTATTTCCACATATCATCAGTATTTATGACGTAATCTTGTGACGTCATATTTGTTAACTCAACTGTAACAAAACGTTATGATGCAACATAGTATTTGACTATGATTAGCGACTTGTGAAAATGTTGCAAAATCAGTCGCTAGAAGCATCGCATCTTTTTTTAATATTTGCTTGGAAAAAGTTTTGAAAGTTTTTTGGAAAAACTTTCTGGGCGATCCAATATTTTCATCATCTCTAAACGTCGCCCTCGTCCAGCAATAAAGTTTACGAAAACCAAACGTTGCAGGTAGAGGCGATTTCCGATATTGTTCGCATTGATTGACCTGACTGGCTAGTTCTGTATCGATTCTTCATAGCGATTAATTACATCTGCGACTAAATGTAATCATCTATATGTTGCATTGAATGCTCGTGGCTCCTCAGGCGCTCAAGAGCGTGCTTCCAGTCACAGATTCCTTTTCTAATAAGGAAATGCGCACATTTAGCCGCATCCGCGCACATCAGTCTACAAGTAAAAGAATAAACACAAGTTTGTGACGGAGAAAAACAAAGCCAGCTTCTGTCACCTACTTCGCCGTTCTGGCGACGAATAAGACTTGTGGTACATTCCGTGACAAGTTTTTGTCTTTTCTATGTTGTGGAGCATCATGTTTTAAAAAGTACGTGTCATCACGATGTCGAAAAGAACCTGTTTCATATTTCAACCCATATTCCCGCATTTTTCCCGGTATATTGGCTGGTCAGAGGGCCCAGAGACTGATATCGTTGCCTCCAGTGATAGCGTCATCCATCTCATTTATGGTGTTTTTCGATGATACATCTCGACGTTCTTCTGCTACTGCACTGCTGGTTACTAGGTTATTTTCATCGTTACGTAGATCTAAGTCTGCCACAACATATCCTTCGATTTTCTGTCCTCTTACAGGTTCCGCAGAAATGTCTCCGCTGGACTTCACTGCCACTGTAAAATAGTCACTTGAATGTCTCTTGACTTGCTGCAACTTCTTCCTCTCTCATTTTTGCCTCTTTTGCTTTTTTACGTCTTTCAGAACCATGGATAAGCTCTACACTTGTTAAGATGACCATCCCCTTCTGTTCATGCTCATTTACTAATAAGCTCAATAAGGCTGCCACATTTTCATCGCAAAAAGGGAGGACAACTTACGACTGTCACTTACTTGAGTGTATTATCTACACTTAACAAGTCAAATAACAATTAGGCCTGTTGATAAGTTTTAAGCATTGAAGTAAGACGTCCAGTGTGGACGATGTTTCAGTCAAAGCACACAAAACGAAATCCTTATTTACTTGTCCTGCTGTATTTAGTTCATGAATATTTTGCAGTTTCCTTAAATTTCTTTAAAATGTAAAATGGCCTTTAACAATGTTATGAAACTAATTGCATGAAAGGTGTTTTGAATTGCACACCAGCTTTAACAGAGTAGAAACTGGTTCAATTAGAAAGATTTCTCTTTCTTTTAGATTTGTGGCTGCATCAAAGAAAAAATCGTTCCACATTAGCGTAATGAGCCATAACGCTGAAGTAAAATTGTGCAATCAGTTCGCTGCAGCATTCAATGGGGTTACAAGTTTCAAACTATTTGCTCATCTTTCATGTTCCATCATTTTACAAGAAATTGCATTTGGTTGATGCTCTTTCTGTACTCAAACAAATTTTGGTATTGGTCATATAGTTTAGAAAACTTGCAGGCGCTTCCATAAACTAAGCTACGCCACCAGCTCGTATCTTGTGGCAGTTGAGTAGGGACAGTGGACAGCTTACTGAACTGTATGTAAATACAACATATCATAGCCAGTGGGGAAACTGACGGGTTGCAGAGAGGCGAATTGCCCCCATGGCAAACTAAATTTAAAAACCGGTCTCCCACTTAACCTATGTTTCGGTTTCAGCATCCTTTTGGTTTTCAGCAGGTTGTTGTTTTTGTGTTTTTTCGGATCATTTTCCGGTGATTTAGGATTTTAGTATAGCCATCCACACCTGGATTCACCATCGTTTCTCAAGTTTTTTTTTTCTGAGTGTTGGCTAGTGGACCCTGTACAGTGGCCAGTTGGCCTCTTCCACCTAAGTTTACCACCCTGGCTCAAACCTTTACTTACGTCACTGATTATTATAGCTATGCAAAATAAGAAATGTAAAAAGGAGGATATTTTGACATTTTTGAATGTCCTCGGAGATTATTTCATTTCTCATGAACACATTGAGCATGTTCTCCAAAAAGAGGACGTTTGGTAGCCCAACTTAACAATACTACTCATATGCGACCTCTGCAAATGTGAGTAAGGCAAAGGCAAAATCTACCAGCAACGAGTAGAGACGTAAGCTAATCCGTACAACGTGGCTTGCCCTTGCATTTACTAGATTCAGATACCTGACTGACGTCAGGAAAATAATAAGTGTAATAGTTTTTTCGTTACAATATCAAATGTTACACAAGTGAAATACTGCCGTCTGGACAACCGATAATTTCATAACATCTACAAATAGATTTCCTTGCTAATAAAAATGACTAAGTGAAACGCACAAGTCGTACATTTGGCTAAACACATGAACATGGTGGGGGCCCCTCTTTGGTGGGGGGCCCTGGGCCCGGGCTCTTGGGCTCCCCTAAATCCGGCGCTGTCTTATGCTATTCCTGAATCTCCAATTTTCTCATACTATCCAACGTTTCTGTATGACGATGACTAAATACAGAATTTGCTGTTTCTCTTCCGTGCTGACAACTAACACTTGCCCTACGATGCATTGTGAATAAGAATTTGTGTACCTTGGTGTTGTTAACTTAATCTTGTTATATGGACCATGTGCCTGAAGCAAATACGTAACTAAAAAATAAAAAATAAATGAAATGAAATCATCACAAGTTCCTCAATCTGCTGAAAATAACCTCACAGATTTTATACTTAGGAAAAGGATCAGCGAACTGCTGAGAAGTACCCGAGCATAACACTTTGAAGTTTTTGTTGGATGGTTGCTTGCAATTATTTCTCTATTAACAAATAAAACTCATGCCACCAAACTCAATCTTGCACCTATAAGGCGGGACGCGACCAAACAAAAAAGTTTTCTAGATTCGTGACTGCTGTCAACAAGAAAAAATCGTTTCCATGCGGTGAACTTACGTTAAATGCCATTAGGTTTATTTGCAATCAACCAGCATTCAGACTTGTCTGCTGACAACAACGTTGTTAACTAGTGGTCTTGCATATCGCAGGATGGTATCAGGAAAAATACAAAGCACTTACGGCTTGCATATACTTTATCCGTTTGGTCCACAGTAGTTAGTAGAAAAATAATGCAAAACTTAAATTAATCTCTTTAAAGTAAAACTGATTTTAAAATTGAAATTGCCCGCTGGTTGCTTTGCGGGTATTCCAGCTTTGCCGCTGCTGGTCAGGCTATACTTGGTAATGTATTATCTGCTGACGGCCGCAGCATGCAGGTGAAGCAAGCTGTCAGTAAGCGATTAAGTTTCTCAGGCTTCCATTAATACATATGAAACAAACTCACACGATTAGGATTTCAGACAATTTTCGTGTTGTTTTCTTTTTATTTAAGGGTTTGCTCCTTTTTTATTTGAACAGATTTTATTAGTAAGCTTGTCTCCAAGAATCAAAAGAGGACAAATTCAATTTATTCAAGAAATCCATAAGTAAGAGAAGACAAGTCCAAAAAGCTTGCCTGGACCATGGAGACTCCCCATTCTCGGATGTCTTTCTAGTTTGATCAGTTTTAAAGAAAAAACTTGCACATACATTTTTATTACAAAAATTCAGTTTTTATCAGCTTTCGGTTTGAAGCAGTGGTGATGATATGGCGCACTATGCAAGTCATTAGACAATACGTGCATTGAAACACGCGCACTTTTTCAAACTATTGAATCGTCACAGCGTTAAGGTGTTTATGTGATCAATTCTAACTAAAGGTGTTGGAAATCTTTTCGTATGTTTTGGTTTGAAAGATTCTAAAGAACGCAGCAATATCTATCACGATAAAATGTTGAGAGGCGTCAGTGGAAAACCTCAACAGCTTATTGTTGCCACAGAGACTCATCGAAGCTTGTTTTATAATGTAAGGTTTGTATTTTAGTAAAACGTTCTGCGCTCGAACGACTTCCAATTAAAATCGGGCAGTTCCAAAAATTTCAAAGCGGTAAGATTGAAGATTTACAGACGCTCTCGCCAGCTAAAAGCGCTTGCTGTAAAGAGCCTGCAGCACGACCGTACGCACAGGAAACGTTGTCACGACCGCAGCGTATCCCCAGTTGATGCTCATGTGTGCTCTATAAACACAGGATGGAAAACTTCCTCAACCTGTTAACTTCGTAGTGACAAAAATTTCCGCGAAAAGCGGTACCCTGCGTTAAATTCCTTATTGTTATTTGACAGTGCATTTGTTACCGCGTCAAGCTTTGAAATACCACAGTGTCAATTTTTTATAAATGCCTGAACATCAACCACAAGGAGCAGCGCGCGATGAAAAACTTGCATGCCGAGTGTGGGTGGAGTGAAAACAAGCGCTGTACTTTGTAATCGCAATTAAGCTTTTCACTTAGATATCAAAATGATTGTTGTGGCGTGTACAGTGCAGTCCATATAGGGAGTTTGATAGATTGGACATTGGAGGACAACATGGTCGACGGTTTGCTCTACTGCGCCACACACACAGGTGACAGAAAGGGCCATACTCCACTTGTGTGAGCAGGAGCGGAAACGTCCGACACCGGTGCGGAGGCGGTTAAGCCGGACCCACGCTTCCCTTGAGCAAGGCCTTTCCAGGAGGGTGAGTGCCGATATCGGGGATGAAAGTACGGAGTCTCGTAGTGTTGTCCAACCATTCCGCATTCCATCGATGATCCGCCCAGAGCGCAGAACGTCTGTTGTTGTTGTCAGATAAACTTATGAGTTGTTGTTCGGCGGGTACAAATGGCGCCTCGATTTGAGACGTCGTGCATTACCACTCGGTGGACAGCTGATCGCTAAGTGGAGCTAGAAAGATGCAAAAACTAAAGTCAAATAACTGAACATGAGCAGCAGCTTAACGTGGCAGTTCTCCTTGTCGGAATGATCGGATCTACCACAATCGGATACGTAATTGCAAACCTAAAAGGACTTTATGCAAACACCGGACTGCTCAGAGAAATTGTTAACTTTCAAGAAGAGTGACCTGGAAAACAAAGCGTAAAGCTGTAACAGGTGTGTGACAATGCATGGAGTAATGAAATACCTGAGCTATCACAAACCTCACCGCAAATGCCTGGACTCTCATCGACCTCACCTTTGCAGTCTAGAACAGCGCTCTTCAACCGGTGTGCACCAAAATATGGGTGGGTGACCTACTTTGTGTGAAATCAAATCTCGAAAGAGAAATTCAATCACACACATCGATCCATTGAAGAGGGCAGCAATTGAAAAGGAGATTATTCCTCGGTATGAGTTGTTGGTTAATAACATGCAGCAGCAAAAAGCCATTAAATATTTATTTCATCGATTTTGTTGTGTGTTTTATGTAATATTGTGGTCTAATAGTCTCTTTGCAGGATAGTTTTCATAGCGATTTTCAACTCGGTATACCTTTGAAGTAAATAGGGTGCATGAGTTCGTCAAAACATCTTTAAGGGTGCACTATAACAAAAGATGTTAAAGAGCACTGGTCTAGAATACCCTCGCACGCGAAGCTTCATGCGATAATGGAACCATGGATGCATGTGAATGGCTCTGCTTCCACAAGAGCCACTTCTGGAGAAGCTGTGCAGACAGAGCATTGAAGTTAACATAGCATATGTCTCATTTCAATAACATGAACTGCAAACTGGGTGTGCATAGACCTGCGTATTTTTCGCTTGTGACAAAAGTAAGGAAACCAACATATAAAGATTGTAATGAAGCACTATGAATAACTTCACTCCAAATAAAATTTTGCAGTTTAAGCTGCTATCATGGCGAAAGCTAGTAGAACAACTTTTTTTAGATGGATTTTGTTGGCTATTTACGACAACACCAGCAGAGCCGTCGCCAGCGGGGGGACCAGTGATGACCGCCCCCCCATTTGAAATCGGTGCCCCCCATTTCACGTGTGGCCCACCGGTTGCTGCATACATCCAATACCGTATTTTAAAAATGTGACCCCCCTCCCTTCTGGTTTTTGGCCCCTCCTTCTGGTTTTTGGCCCCCCCGTTGCTAAATCCTGGCGACGGGCCTGAACGCCAGTGTTGCAGCGCTACGTCTGCTTTTATGGATTTTTCGGTGTTTTCTGATTAGATTTGTTTCCCGATGTCTGTAATGAAGGTTTCGATTTAAGCAGTGGCAGCTTAATGTGTTAATAAAGAGGAAGAATGAAACAGAATACCAAGCTTATTCGTTTCTTGTTGGAGTTTCAAGTGCCGTGAATGGAAGATTCGGCAGGCAGTGAGAAAATGAATAGCCGTTTCCGGGGCGTGGCAATGATCGCATAATCCACTGGGATGGAGAGCAAGCGTGAAAAATAAACTGTTTAACCTGCAGTGTCTGGTCCTGAGTCGACAATTTGAGATGGAGTTCATGCTTTTGTGTTTGACAGTCCCGCCTGATTTGAGGAAAAAGTTTTTTTGCATGTGGGGTCCTTGGTATCATTCACATATTTATCATTCCATTAATTCAAGCGATGGTTTGCGATGAGAAAATACATATCGGAGGTTTTACAGGTGAGTGCACAGTTTTCCCGTGGCCTATTTCGTCGGGATGTGGACTAATAGAGGAAGTAGCAAATTTCTCCAAGGAGTCAGCTATGTCATTTCCCGGGACTCGCTTGCGTCATGAAATCCATAGAAAAAACAATTTCATATCCAATTGTTCGAAAATTGGAGCGCAATAGAAACATTTTATTTTCGAAGCTGTGTTTCTTCCATATCCCTGTAATGGCCTGCAATGCACTGACATGGGCGTCCGCAGGAGGGGGGCAAAACGGTCATTTGCCCACCCTGGAAATTTGGACTAAGAGCCATAAATTTTACGAAAGCCTGACGTCAACAGTTTATTTCTGATTATTTCATTCACGGCCTACTTAAGATATCTTAATAGGCCGTGTTTCACTTAATTCTTGCACTGACACTTTTTTTGGCGGTATGGCACTCGCACTGCACAAAAGCCAGGCAGAACCGTCGCCAGAAAGTCGTTAATAGGTGGGCTTTACGTTCGTGCAGGGGGGATTGACATTCAAATTGACAAAAACTCCACTAATTTACAGTGTTTCATATTTCAATTTGGAGCGCTAAGCCCACCAAAGCCTCCCGTGACGAGGGGACTGGAGTAGAGTTACCAACTTCCTGTTTCGCCATTCCGGACACCTTAATACCAAGAATTCCAAGATTGATGCAACAGAAGCTTACGAAACACGATAGACATCAAAAGCAACAGCGCGTGCTGCGCGTCGTAGATGATGATTGTGCAGCGTTGGCCTAATAGCCTCTAGGGCCCTAATTAATTTTATCATAATAGAAGAAACTTGTGAAATAGTGAATGCTCTGCAGCGTAACAATTACAAATGTCGCAACAAACAGTTTACAATTATACTCACAGCTTTCAGATCAAGGACTATTTAATTTTCAAAGATACATCAATCTTAATTTACGGAAATATAGTAATCAATGAACTCTCGCTAAGACAAAGAGCTGTCAGTAACTTCCGGGATAAAAGTGACCCAGCCCGGGACACGGGACGCCAGACGTCAATTCCGGGACTGTCCCGGCCATTCCGGGACGGATGGCAACCCTAGACTGGAGCCAGGTCCACTGTTCTGGTATTATATGCAGTGATAACGTCTGCTCCTGAAGGCAGCTTTCGAAACTTGGGAGGGGATCGTTCTACTATTGGCCTTTATTTCGTAACAATAACATGGCAACAAATCTTCAAAGGTTCACTTCAAGTTACGACCAGTCTTGCCATTTTAGCTGATTTGGTGCTAAATCTAGCAGGTTTTTGTCACTGTTAGCAGTAAAACTTTCAATCTAGCAGTTAGCTGATTCTCTAGCAGAACTCAAAAAACCGTTTGGCAGGCTTAACAGGCAACAAATTCCTGACAAAAATTTGTTTCAACAGTTTTTGGAGATGAAAACTTTTATACCTTTTTCATCAAAAAATAATCTTCTTGATGAAGTTTTAAACTGAACAACACCAGGACCAAGCACATGGATGTCCGCAAGGGAGGGGGTCAAAACGGGCATTTCCCGACTAAGAAGCAAAAATTTCTTGTAAACGTGAAATCAGAAATTTAATTCCGATTAGTTGGGTTAAGGCTTGTAATGACAGTTCGTTAATTTGCCGGTGTAGCACTCGCTCTGCACAAGAGTCAGATTCACTGTTCTGGTTCTGGTGTCATGCAGTGACGAGCTTGCAGTTCACTTATGTCCGCTCATTTGCCTGCAGAAGCAGGTTGCGAAACTTGGGATTGGATTATTCCGCTATTGGTCCTTATTGCTTAACAGTAACATGGCTTCAAATCTTCAAAGGTTTACTTCAAGTTACGGTAGTTGGCGTTTTGCCGCATGCAACTGTTGAACGTAGACATCTTGGCAGGTAATGCAGCGAAGAAGGGTTGCCAATTTGGCTTTTTTGAAGCCAGATTTTGAAATTCTGACTTTTTTTGAACGCTTTTGGCTTTTTTGGAAATCAAAAAAAGTCAGAAAAAATCTGGCTTTTTCTGTTTTTTTTTTCAGTCGGAAAGGCTTGGCTCTGGAAAAACATTGTCTGAGCTGCATATTTATTCAAAAATCTCTTCTGAAAAGAGTCGATAACCATGCTGCATGCGCAAAATATTGCAAGATTTTACTCATGCCCTAAAAATGATCGATTTTATTGATAAAAAACAAATGCACGACAGTGTAATTACGGGGAAAGTAAATGCTTTTAAAGAGTGGAGTTGTATTGTATCGATGTTTCTGACGAGTTTTAACGTCTGATTTGTGTTTGGTTATGCATATTTGATGTGTTAATGCCTTAAAACTGCTATCTGGCTTTTTTTGGGACAAGGTCTGACTTTTTTTGGTGAAGACAGGTTGGCAACCCTGCAGCGAAGCAACGACTGCTGATAGTACAGTGAGCCACGTAGGTTCAAACCAGGGTCTCAAACTCAAATTGCTCCAACTTCCAAGGGCCAAATGAGGACGTATAAAGTAACCCGAGGGCCGCATATACGACGCTGACGCAACAGTGCCTGCACCAGAACCTTCCTAGAAACATTTATTACTGCGAAAGGTATCGTGAGTTACAGTCAAATCATTTCTAGCCATCTCTACGTTCGTTTAAACTTTAAAAGAAACTTGTTCACTCGCTGGCATAGCACTTCTAAACACCGTCGAAAAAAGTAAATAACGTAAATGTAGATTATTTCAAAATTCCCAAAAAACATCGTGGAACGAACCAAGAACCTTCACGGACAACATACTGCCCCCAAGCCGTGTGTTTGAGGCATGGTTTAAGGCTAAGCTATGTGATTGAAAAAGAAGCATTGCTGCTAACAAAGCGCATTTTATACAATCAATGCTCCCTCTAAAGTGCGCAATTGCGCAGTGAAATCTCATCTAGCGCACTTGCAACATTCCAAATCATTGAAAAAACACGAAAACAAGAAGAAGCTATTCGAATCAAATGTGCGTATTTGCTCAGTGTAAAATTTTCTCAGAAGGAAAACCCTTTTTGCAACTGTTGCCGTAACATTAGGCGTTTTCTTTGTGGCGTAGAAAGGGTGAAACGCTTTGTGTACGTCCATTTTTGTTGCATCGTCAACAAGCTGAAAAGGATAGATCTAAGCAAAATGTTGAATTTGCCCCCGCCTCTGGAAAATTATTTGCGGACGCCCATGTTCACTGAGGTTATCTGTTAGTACTTAAGCTTTGAAAATCTAGAATATAAAAAGACTACAAAAGGCGTGGAGAATGGCATACAATCCTGAACTAAAATATGAAATAATTTAATTGAATGATGTGATTGCATAACGTTTGCCGATATGTTCGATGTAAATATCGCAATCAGGTTCTGTTGCTGTTGTAGATCCATGTTTAATCATTATTGGCATTGGTCAAACACTTGCTTGATATGAGAATGATAGAGACTGTCACTTTGAAAGATTGCACCCAAGTATTTATATTCTATACGCAGTGATATTATAGCGGATTTGAATAGAACAACCATTTAGACTGTGTCAAATGCGAAGCCATTTAACCAAGAGGAATATTCGTGGTTGGACTCAAAGCAGCGCTTGCCGCAAAGCTGATAAGGAATGGCACATGCTGCAATTTCACAGAGGAAAGCTTGTCAAAGCAGAAAGCTTTTCCTGCTGTTACCACGAATTACCTTTGTTCGTGAAGAAATATGCATGTTGCACTAGCTGTGAAATCTGTATACGCGTAACCTAGTCAATTCACGTTACGCAGAAATTCCTTAATTCAAATCAAGTTTACTACATTTTTGATGTCCTTTGCGTTTCAATGATTTTTTCACTGAAACAGGATTCCGTGGTAGTATCTATCATGCAGTAATTTGCCTGGGGACTATTGTATTTAAAAGCTTTTGGAAAATTTTTACTTCCCCGCTGTTTGTTTATTATTATCCTCTGGCTTGAACTTTAATGTCACTGTTTCCCGTCTTTGGCTGGTTTTACTTACAGTTTTGGGCAATCTCTGTGGAATGAATCAAAGGGCCTTTGAATATTTTTTTGAAAGATATAATTAGTGCACAAACCTAAAGTAAACCCTCGTACAGAGTGGTCAAGTTTACAAAAAAAATAAAGGAAATAAGATGAATTTTTTATTCTAGCATTTCTGTCAAATAATCGCTTTTGGTGGGTTTTGTTATCCCTTGAGACTACCATATACTTAAACCACTGTATAACATTATTCAAACACGAAATTAGATGGTCTTATCTTTTTGCGAGCTTTGACGTACATTTTGTATCTGCACCCTCACATGAGCGTCTCTGAGCATGAATTCGCTATTTTCACTCACAGCATACTCTGCGCCAAAGCATTCACAGCATGTTTACTGCGATGGCTGCAAATACGTGTATAACACCCAGCTAGCTACAAGACTATTCGCTAAGTTTCCACACATTATACCAACAAACGGTTCAAATCCCGTCCAAGTTTCATTTTGACTTGCAGCCTGGACCATATGTTGTTTACGTTATCTAATAAAAATATCTTGAGTATTTTTTTGATCGTCATTAATACAGACAACGTAGTGCAGTGGCCAGCTATAATAACAAATTCAACGGTTCCAAACACCACAGAATGATAGCAGCTTTTCAATACCTTTTTCAATTGTACACCACCATGGCCTTCTTTACGTAAGCTTTTGTTTTGTTTTCTTTAAAGTAAAACTTGGTAGAGGCCGTTCTAACTGCAAAATTTGTTCCGATATGATTTGTCAACTCTGGGGCAAAATCGCTTTCCGTTCAGTGAAAAGAAAAGCGTGAAGGCGTGACTGGCAGACACGTGACTGGCAGACACCACAGAGCGTTTCTGCAGGAAAGCATCATTCAGATGTTTTCCTTTACAAATTTGCAGCTGTAAATGGATCTTGAGTGTCAAGCACTAGACACCTTATTGAGTTTGAGTATAGGATTCACGAAGTCGACGCCGAAAAAGGCGGAAACCACATTGGGTTAAACAACAAGTCACATTTCTTTGAAGCTTGCATTGTTGATTTTTCGCTTTTCCTGACTACATTATTTTTAGAAGCTTTGATTATTTTATACACACTGACGCAACCGGTTTGCATATGAGGCAATTACGGTATCACGAATAAACATCTTGGCAAGTACTACAATGTGGGCAGAAGCACCTCAACAGTGCGATCAATTCCGCATTACAAGAATTATCAAGTACACCTGCACCTACAAACAAGAATGGAGTATGTTTTGGCAAGTCGTCTCTTACTTATAATAAAATATCTCCTTCGAGCCAAAGGCACTTGTTATAGCTGTATTTTTCGGGGTTTTTGAAATTCCTTTTTATATTTTAATCCTAAAAAGAGTTTGATGAACATCATTGTACAAATCGAGAAGTTGCTGTTTACCACTTTAATAGCAAGTAGTTAAGACATTAAAGCATAAACAAAATCAAAGAGTATCACTCACTGCAGTGTTTGACACAGGACATAACAGGACGATCTTTGAAACTCACAGACTTGAACGTTCAGTAAAAATGCTTAGGTTCTTCAAGAATTGTAATTTTCGGTTGGACTTTGACATTTAGGCAAAGGAATGCAAAGTATTCAATCTTATGCTCACTTTGAAGAGACACTACTTCGCAAAAGTTTGTCGTTGTTGATGATCATGCATCTACTTTCTCTACCTAAATTTATCAAAACCTACAACAAATATGAAAGTATCACTAAAGGTATCTCCATCAACATAACAAGCAAGTTACCTTGTAGCAAGCGTCACGTGTTAGCAAAATGTTAGTTTTTACCATTTCTTCTACTGGACCAGTGGTGCCCAAACGGGTGCCACTCGTCTCACGAGAAAATTTTAATTCCTGGGAGAAAATTTGTTTCAGAGAGGAATTGCGAGGAAAGGGTATGGATGACAAAAACTTAAGTTTTTATTATTTGTTTATTCAACACATAAAAACTGCACAACGAGGCTGGTTTAGATGGCAGGTCTACAGTTTGCAAGGACAAGCTGCTTTAACTGCAGTGCCTGACGTTGTAAGTGTCTGTTTGGTCCATAATCGTGTATTCTTTCATCACAGTAGGTAGTGTGAAATTTTTGCAATTATCTTTTTTGTGATTTATGTTGGGGAGGAATTGACAGTGGTTTGTAAGAGGAGAATATGAAAAAAACTTTGAGAACCACTGTATTAGACCAACTTGCATTGATACATTTTGCAATTAAACATAAAATTCGTCATTTCCAGCTTTCAGGTGAAGAAGGTTGTGATATCTACCCTACAGAACGTCAGATTTGGTACGCGTCCCATTTTACCATCAAATTCAGACATTGGTCGGGCGCATTTTCAAAAAAATGTTTATTTTGTTTGGTGATTACATTGCCAAAGAAACCTGTAGTGGAAACGATCTTGTCGTAAAAGGAATATCCCAAGCATTCATGGCAATGGGGACAGACCAAGAGGACAATTTTTGTTGGAGGTTTGGAATTCATTCCTGTTGATTTAAGTTTCACCAAACATCGGAGAAAGCTTTGTTGACTGCACCACTGAACTTTAAATATTTGCTAACATTAATGAAAAACACTGTGCCAAGGAAACAAGTCATGGCAATCTTTCAGGCAACAAAACTTATTGCAGATACGAGGAAACATTGCCGAACATAGAAACATAGAAAACGTTCCAATGTCACAGCCTTTTGTGAAGAGCGTTTTCTGTCATTCTTGCTTTTGTTACATAGCAGCTGTTATTCCGTTTCGTATTAAACCGTAGGTTTTGATCCACAGCTGAATGACCTCCGAATTGGATGGAATGTCAAGTTCTTTCTGGATCACTGCCAGCATCACAGGAGCAAGATACTGAAAAATGTAATATTCAATCTATATCCTACACAATACATTAAGAAATGTAGTCGTTAGTTGCGTTATTTCAACTGAATGTCTATTTCCAGATATATCGTGTAACAGTGAAATTAAAGAGGATGTTGCACTAACATCGGTAAAATAAAAGTTGACTCTCTTTAGTTTCATCAAAAATGTCATTACAACATCAAGCCTGGTTAACATCACAAAATGAATGTTTTTTCATGTATTCTTCAGACTGGCATGATTAATGGCAAGGGGCAACTGCCACTATAGTTCTTTTGCTCCGAAAACTGTGTAAAATAAAAAAACTTAAGACTTAGTACCTTCATGTCGGCATTTAGTGAGCTTACATGCAATTTTTCATATTGTGGAAATTAATTTTCCAGCAGAAATTGTTGAAATTTATAAGCAAATGCTGACAGTAAAAGTTTTATATAAAATATTCTTAAAGAAGCACATATTTTACTAATTTGGAAATAAAAGTATACGCCTGAATAACTTTCATGCAAAACCGGCAAAGACGACAAGTAAACAAGAACAAAAATTTAAGCGAGCATTTTTAATTTGCCAAACTGAGATATACGCAGACATTTTTTAAAATAAAGCCAGTTTTGCTCAGGAGGACATCATGTACTGAGAAAAATCATCTAAAACAGTACTGCCAAAATGCAAACCTCGAAGTACTCGGGCTCAACATTATGGCTCGCGTGAAGCTGACCCAGTTCGGTCAACATCTCTTTAAGCTGACTGGGATTGTCCAAATTCTTGACGATCTTTGAAATGGACGTCGCCACTCTGTTCAAATTAAATGAAAAAAATTCAAACTTTGTTTTTTTTGATGTACAATCGGACACAACAAAGTCAGACATAACGCGTACAATCAGACCTAACAAAAATATCCGAAGTGCAATCAGACAAAAGCAACGAACACATTGCTGTTTATGAAAAAATGAAACTACCGCAATGCATGGGATTTCATCCTTGGATTCTTTTTCATGTTTTCCAGGGTGAGTTCTTGGTCTTTCGGCAGCTCGAGAGAATAGAAAAGGTCACGAAGGAACGGAGAGTCCGTGAATAATCTGCGAAATGTTATGATCAATTGCAGTCAAGATATATTTGCGACGTCCTTTCCAAACTATCTAAAAGTAGGTTGGATGTCTTGTATTTCAATGCATAGTCTTCAACTTCAAACTGGACAACAGTCTTTACGCTGTTAAGAGTCGCTCCCGAAAACAATAACACCGATGCTCCCGTCCAGTGGAAGCTATAGTGTGTGAACAATTTTTTAACTTGTGTCACTATTATATGTTCAGCGTTAGGTTAAACACAATTGCAAATTTATGTGTAAAAGGCAGGAGCGCCCGAGCAAAAAAAAAACTTTTCAAAAATCTTTGGAAAAGTGAGTAAAATATGATTTTGAAAGACGAAAACTTGTTTTGAAATGGCATTTTCTCTGTAAATCACAAAAAATGCAGTAAAAACATGCAAAAACACTCACAATTTGAAAATAAATTTTTTGCCTTTCCAAACAATTTTTCTCACTCATAGTAAGATTGCAGTAATGCAAGTGGCCCGCGCGTGCAGTGTTTGATCTCGCAACATCAAAACTGGCGACGGACTTGCACATCAATGCTTAGGCAGACAACAAGTGTTTGCTAAATTGTTACTCATTAATTAGACTTTTTGGTCGAGAATAAAGGCCGTTTGGTGACGAACGTAGTAAAGCCACCACGTCAGCTTTAATTGAGTGTTTACTTCTCTAAGTCAAGTCCACTCTCAGGTGAGATCCCGTCTCAGGTGAGATCCCGTCTCAGGTGAGATCCCGTCTCAGGTGGGATCCCGTCTCAGGTGAGATCCCGTCTCAGG
>Ga0210059_1004223_pt1 | contig 23157 bp, 15 predicted proteins | sample Ectturendosymbi2_FD_188042 | JGI IMG/M metagenome (GOLD analysis project Ga0210059, IMG submission 188042) | Ecteinascidia turbinata endosymbiont from Florida, USA - Sample 2 (SPAdes) (version 2) | ecosystem: Host-associated > Tunicates > Ascidians > Unclassified | place: Key West, Florida...
CTTACGACCATCGCCATTGTTTTGTATGGGAACTTGATCGAGGTAGGGGAATTCCCGGGGTAGTTCAGGAAGGGCTCAAAGCCGATCAGATACTCCCCTCCGCCAAGTCGAAGAAGCAAGCCCAAGCAAAATGCGACGATTGATCCATAGGTGTTGACATCAAAGTACAAGACGCCTAGAAACTGTTGAGACACATCAATAGTAATGGGAAGTTAATGACTCTAAATCATTTAAAGGCAGTGATCACTCTCCGAATCAAACGTTGACACATTACAGCATAAAAAAAATTAGTTAGGCTACTAATTTTTACACATTGAAGGCAGTGATCACTCACAGAATCAAACGTTGACACATTACATTACAGCATAAAATGGTCGGGGAGGATTTGTTTCTGCGCCCTCAAGCATACAGACACCAAACCACAAGTTTTGTTTGAAAACACTTGAAAAAATAAGACACTTTCAACAGCATTAACTTTATATGGTTCAGGCTTTACTGATGCCTTGACTGAAAATGTGACTTTAGTTTATTGACCAACTTTGAAGGCATCATGCAGTGCTGTTTCTTGTAGACCATGGACTGTTTTACTCGTTCAATAAGATGGCTACACTTTAAAAGCTGGTTTCAGCGGATGAAAGCTCGTGCTAATGACAGTCAAAAGGTAGGAATCATATTTCCGATAAATTAAAGGATATCACTTGTGAGTTCCAGGAATCCACAAAGCAGCCTGCTACCAACACTGGTGTTGCAATTCCGTGTAAACAACATTGCGGTTTTGTTTCATCGTAGCGGGTGCGAGTTCGTCGTTTTGACCACAAGCTTCACTCTTTCTGCGTTGTGTGGTGGTCCAAGGCAGATACGTTTATTCATTTGCATTTTTGTGACTCAAACCACGAAGTAACGGAAATGCAGTAAAAACAACAAAGCAGCAAAGAGAGGAAAAGTTAAAGTGTGTTAGTATAAAAAAAATGAGCAAAACAATTGATGGTTCACGAAAAGGTTTGCGAAAGGCTTTATTAAACTATTTAGCTGTCCATATTTTTGGTATAAATCAATTCTAAATTGAAAAAAATTGAAATGAAGAGGTAAAATAACGTGAGAAAATGATATTAGATAAACAACAGACATAAGTCAGTAACAAACCTACGAACGCAAAGAAACAAAACACACAAAAGACAAAAGCCTTCCTGTGTACAAGGAGAATGTTGGGTGAGCAGTTGGAATAGTGAAGGGAATACAGAAAGAAGAGACACTAATGAAAGCTTACAAAAAAACAGACCAAATATGCGAACAAAGAATCTAATGACATATTGTCAAGAGAACAACACATGTTCGTATGGTTTGCGCAACGAGAAAGATGAAAGAGAGTTCAAGTCTAGGAATTCCAAAGAAGAAAGCTCAACCAGAGATGTTTCCATCTTCGCTAAATGATGTTTTTGGGAAAAAGCAATCCTTTTTGGTAGTTGCGAAATGATGCAAACTTGCCAAAATGATTGTCAACGAGTTCAATCAACAAACACTTAACAAAAAATATTTTATTTTGTCAAGTGATAATTTAAATTGACCAGGAAATCTAAAAATTCAGCACATTGAATACAGAAAAAAATTTCACATATTTTAGACCAGTGGTTCTTAAACTGGACGGAATCGTCCACTTGGGGGCGATTTTAAGGAGCAAGGGAAGAAAAAAACAAAGGGGACTTTAGGGGGCCATACAACACAAAAGGTAAAAGCGTTCAACCAGTAATCGATCATTGACTTAACTTCAATGAACGATCATTGAGTGAATTTCGGCTGTGACCTTAACGCTCTCAAAGCAAAGAAACGGCTTGTTGATTCATAAGCGAGGTGATGTACGACTGTATAGTGGACACATTAGTGCAACCCCAGTCCCTACAACTGTATCTCACTAAAATATCTCCCACTATAGGCATGCAAACACGGGAGGGGAATTTGTGGCATTTGCCCCCACAAAAATTTCAAAACACTGCATTGCAATTTTGGCATTTGCAGAAACTTTCAAAGAATAAAGATGAAGTTTTATATTCAAATCATTTTAAGAAAAGTAACATTTGAACTTTTCTTTGTCCTACTGGTTAATTATCTCCTTACAAGATTTATCTTGGGTCAGTTCATCTGATCGAAAATTTCCTGAATGATTGGTATTTAATCACAAACACGCTGTTTTTGTCAGAACTTGGGAGATAGTTTATAAAATGTTGGTATTTCTACGGCATCTTTTTCGTTTTGTTCGTGTACGACTTTTTTCTGAGACGGGCCTCAATTGGCCTCATGACACTTTATAACATTATGGCAATGTTGAACCGTGCAAACGGATGAAACTTTCAAAGTGATAAGAGAAATCTTGACATGTTGGTTGTTACTAAAAGTTTGTCTCCACGTCAAATCGCTTGTTCTTCTACAACCTTTTGATTATTTTTGTTAGGAGAAAAACGGATCAACCATTATTAATGTAGTGCATTTCTTAAAAAAACGTTTTCTGGTGGCATTTCCAGTTCGAAACCTGATAGTTTTTAACTAAATTAACGGGAGGACTGTTTCAAATCTTAGTGTCTTCCTGGGTTGGTACCAGCACAACGGCTTTGGAGAAAAGGTTTCGTAAAGTGACATATGAGTGCTAGTCAAGTGTTGAACACACCTACCTAGTTCCTACTACACCACTTTGACTCCAAATGAGGCTTTACCAGACCATAACGTTTGCAACCAGGGCAAGCCCTGAAAACTCATAGCCTTAAATTTGCTTTTTAAAAACTTTCACACAATTCGTAAATGCCAGAAAAAGCCGTTTTGCCCCAAACACACCTGATCTTTTTTGCAACAAAGACACAAGACACCACCTTATATCCATTTTGCCCGAAATTGTAACATTCAAAGATCCCTCACCGTTTATATAGGGTATCCCTCAAGTTTGGGATCTTCATTTGTGATAGAAAATCAAACACATGCTAGAAGAATAGGGCTAGAACTAATTTGCTAAAACAAGACGTAAACTTATGCCACACTCAAGCCATGACTGCACCAGTTGAGTACGAAAGCAGGTGTTTGAATTAGTTAGGCTACTAATTTTTACTCTCTCCTGATCCTTCGGTCTACATCTTGAGTAAAACTGAAAAGTTCTCATTTTCGGAAATGTTGCGAAGAGAACTTTATCTGTGACCGTTTGCGAAAACGTTGCACCACCGTTGAATAAGCACGATGACGTCATCAAATAAAATTTATGAAATAAATTTCCCCACCCCCAAAATGAAGAGCTGATTGCGCCCCTGTCCACTTATATCGAAATTTGTGAAGGCTTCCAAGAACATCCATCACACTGAAGTGGGAACCGTGGTATATACCAATTTCTTCAAACAAAATTCTTTAAAAATGCTTCCTTGTATTTACTTTATCAAGCTTGGGGGGCTACAACGTTGTGTCGAGGGTGAAAAGGGGGTGATGGAACAAAAAAGTTTGAAAACACTGTTTCAGACAGTTGTGTTACCAACTTTTCTCTTTGAGGCTTGCAATTACGTTCATCATCATGTATAACGCCTAAATATTTTAAGTTGGTTTGTTTTGATTTTGGTTGATTATATTAACAAACTAGAGAAAATTGTATTGTTACAAGTTATTGATGAGCATATATTACTTTTAGAATAATTGATGCATAATTTGTTAACACGAACGCAGTGGTCAACTTTTTTGGTTTGATTGTTTACAAGTTTTTCAGATTTTTATGTTTTTTCTGAAATATGAAGATTGATATCATCAGCATATAGAACAATATTAATCTGGGCGCGTTTACAGTACCATGTCCATGAAATATTAAAGGTCCACTGATATATCCTTGCTGAACACAGCATGTTGCAGGCAATGAAGAATATTTAATACCTGCTTTTTTAGTATATTGATTCCTGTTGTCAAAGTAGGAAGCAAAAAGGTTTTAGGAATGTTCCTCTTACTCCATTCTAAAACAATTTTTGAAGTAAGATATTATGATCAACGCAATCAAAAACTTTGTTTCAAAACCCAAGTCTAGAAACAATGTCCATGCTTTATTGCTTTGACATTTTTATTACGAATCGCAACCATATTTCTGGGGGAACATAATGCAATTACTTGAAGAATAGAATTTAATCTGCTGTAAGTCAATTTTTCAAATAATTTCAAGAGGGTTAGCAGAATGGGTATTGTTGTATATCCATAAGGAGATTTGGGAATGCTTGTTTTAGGTATCGGCAGGTTTTTTTAAGGTGTTTTAGGAACCCGATTCGGGTCCCTAGAATCAGAGAAACTTGGGTCCCTAGAATCAGAGAAATCGGGTCCCTACAGATCCATACCGGGCACCTTACTGCCTAACATTTTCCTTAAAAAAACTGGTATCGGTGTAGGTTGAGAAATTCAAAAAATAAAAACCAAACGAATACCTCAACTGCAAGGCGCGGGAACACAGGCACGGGTGGTGTGGTGTTCCTTGTGATACCATAAGCACATAAAGTATTTTTTTCGCCCAGATTTTAGGATCGTTGTATTAGTTTCTTACGCCCAACATAAATTATCTCATAAACTTCTTTCATTACAAGTGGACAACTCACACCATAGTAAAGTAGCAGATGGTGCTTGCGGTTTGGTTTGCTGCATGCATATGTGGAAATTTGTGATGTGGTGTAATTTCAGAGATCTGAGAGTTATTTTTCCAAATATGAACTGTTGTCTTCGTCAGTGCAGCTATGTTTTTGGTCAAAGAGGCATACTTACTTTGAGGTAAAACCACTGTTCTCAGAATGGTAGATAAACCAAACATGTTTGTAGACAAAGTAATAGTATAATGGTTTCAATCAAACAGAAAATATATATATCAGCATGTTTAAATGTAAACGTGTTGACTTTACATATTTAATTTTTAATATTTTGTGTCAAGACTGTTTTTATACGAGTAAATGTCAAGCCCCATAACCTATTAAAACAATAAATGCGTAGCCGAATATAAAAAACACAAATGCAAAGTAAAAAGCGAGGCTTCTTTTGATTATGCTTTTCAACAACAGTTTTTGCGGAACGTCCACCATGATTTTCAAAAACAGAAAAATATTATGATTTTCAGCTCAAGTGCTCGGTTTAACAATTTTACTGCTCAGGAAAAATTGGACATGGCTAAATCTCCGGCAAAGTTAAATAAAAATAAAAGCAAAGTCAAGACAAAAATCTGCCGTAACGTTTTAAAGACCCAAACCTCGATATCCAAATTAAAGCCGAGGCAACCTGAAGATGGTGCAAAGGAGCAACTCAAGGTTAGGGAAGCCATTTACTATCACGGACCACATATATTGTGCAATTTTGTTGGCGAGACGCAAAATAAATTCTTATTTTCCATAGGATGGGAAGGGTAAAATTCTAATTTCATCTTAAAATTTTACCCTTCCCATCCTATGGAAAATAAGAAGAGAATACTATGAGAACGAGCGAGACATACGCCTCTTGACTTATTGTAAAGTATCTGCTAATCACGGAGTTTCGTTTTGACACGATTTTGCGTATTATCTTGGGCAACGAAAATTCTGATGCAGGCCGTATTAATTGTTCGCCCGGACAGCATTTGGCCCGCGAGCCGCAGGTTCCACACCCTGTCGTATGTGCTGGCAAAGAATGCCAGACTAAAAGAAGTTTTCAACAGAAATGTACGAATAGGTGGAAACAGGTTTTTAGTTAGCTGCTGATATTCCATAAATAGATACGTTTACCTGAGGGAAGAGAAGCAAATAGACCAAATCAGTGCATAGGAAGAAAAGCACGAAAACCGATTTGACCGCGATCGACAAAGTAGTCGCTAAAATTCCAGCGGCCACCACAGAAATCCGTAAAACCCAGACCAATTCTTTTTCCGAAGCCTGCAGAAAATTGCAAAACCCAATTAGTTAGCCTCAGGTTAGTTTTCTTCCGCCATATCCTGGTACTTAAATTTTTTTGTGAAGATTTGATTTGTTTTTGTTTATTCGATGGAATGCTACCGATATGTTGTTTAACGTTGAAGGAGTTATAATTTTACGTGTCAAATGACCATACTGATTGTGTTATGTGCGAATCAGCAAAAGGTTGTCAAGATTGAAAGTTCATTTTGCGTTTCTAGTGTATATGTTGGTAAGTTATTGGCTGATTTGCAAAAAAACATCTGGTTTTCATGAGTTGAAAAACGTAAATAACGACACCAGTACGTTTTTGACAAGCGACAACTCCTGTTTCCCGGCTCCAACCACGTTTGTAAAGAGGATTGACTTTCATTACCGATTTGTATAAAAAATTTATAAACAATCGTACATTGCCCAGAACAGAAAAATGGAATCAACTGTTTTCGAATGTGTTTTTAGTACTTGTTTGCATACTGTAGATGCAGGAAATCATTGTGTGATCCAGAATTTAGTCAAACGCGGCTTGCATAGAACACCGCAACAAGCCCTGAGGCTGCCTGCTTTGGCCTGAGTCCACATCTATCAAACACATTTCTCGGGGTTTTGCAACTACATGATGACGAAAACTTTTTTTAAAAAGAAATTTGGAAAAATGTATGTTTGGCCGACGGCATAAAGAACAATAAACAAACAGCACTTGAAAAAGCGTGCTGCAAACATCAACGAAAAGCCGTGAAGGAAATAATGCAATGAATTTGCTTATGTTAAAAAAAATAACATTAATCACACAAAACGCAAAAGTCCTATAAACAAGTTATGCAGAATACTTTTGTAAGAGGAACAAACCCTATTCACTTTACTAGCCACCTGTGAAAAAAATGGTCTTGCAGAGGGGAAAAACATGTAAAAGTCAGATAATGCATCTGGTCGTCGAAAATTCTGTCATAAATTTGCACTTTACCGTCTGAGCTGTGCGTTTGCTTTATGCTTTCAAAGATACTAATTCCAAAAAATATTTGTTTCTTGCCAGGTATTGTCAACGTGGCATGACTTTCGTTTGGAATATTTTTATACAACAACATTTGATAAGTCACCATGAAAGCAAAAATTAGTTCCTTAACTTTTGTCTAAAGACTTTTTTGTATACATTTCTTGTAAACAAACTTGATGTTGCCAGCACACTGGAATCTGCTGATGACATCACAGCAGCAGAGACTGCGCCCAGACCGAGAAATGACACAACAGGAGGAGTCAGGTGTTGCAGAACTATTGGCAGAATCAAGGCAGACTGGCCATTTTCAGCTGGTGTACGATGAGTAATCTCGGCATATGATGTCGCTGTCCAATCTGAAAAATACTTGATTGTTTTAGAGATTTCTAGATATACTGCAGTAAATTGCATAACAAATGCCTCCAGCAGAAGTTTTCTGAATCGTTTTGTGTGCACCAATGTTGGCCACATTTTCTTTTTAAAATTGCTATATTTCACGAAAAAGCACGAAAATTTGAAGTAAATGTCACCTCATTTACTACTGCTCAAAATTAACTTCTTTGTTTAGTTTTAAACTGTATTTAGTGTATTTGAATAACGCACTTGTCGCATGGTTGCGACAAAAACCGTAACTCAAAACCTTTGAGAAATGTCGGTGTTATAACGTGAGGATTGCACAGTCCCTCGCCATGGGGGCTTTTGGGGACTTAGACCCCCAAACAAAGTTCCAAGACCCTAAATTTAATTATGAAGCACTATGTAAAAATACGTGAAGTTTTCATCATATTTCAGAATGTCAAGCCCCCCTGAACAAACGTAAAGCCCCCCTATTGAAAACTTTCCGGCGACGGTTCTTCGTCTACAGTCGTATGTCGCCCACCAGCAGGTGCAGCCTGGGGTCTACCGTGTGACCTGTTTGGTCAGTTTCCATTCAAAATTCAAAGCCAAGCTTGGGCTAAAACCCCAGCCTAACTGAAGAGCATAAGGGGTGTTGGTCGTCAGCTGTTCTAGCCTCATCGTGATCATTGTTGCTGGAATGTGATGAGAAAGTTTGTGTCATTATTAGATGATCGAAGTGTGTATCGCTGGAACAAATGTTTGGAGATAAATGATATTTTTTACCTTTCTTCCTTTAATATCAATGTGATTAGAAATCTTAGCAAGTGCACAAAATTAAATGTGAATGCAAAAAAATAATAATTGTTTTGTTTTATATGAATGGATAATGCAGCGGTAGACCTAACGCTATTGCACTAACGGGAGGTAGATCTCAAGCTGCAGTGTGGTAGACCTCACGCTATAGTGGCACCAATTTATCTGCTTTCTTTGTTCAGCAGCGCGTGACATTTTTAGCCTTCTTCGAGCTTGAAGTTCAATTGAAAGCAATTTTCTAACATTTTTCCTGTTACGTATTGCATGGACGTCGGGAGGAGAGTGCATGGGGCATTGACCCCCCAGGATTTTGAAATTTTGTAGTTTCCTATAAATTTCTTAGCAGAAAAATTTTCTTTCTCAGTTTCAAGCTGGTAAAATGAAATTTCATCAATGTTGGCCACCCTGGAAAAATGCTTTTGGCCTTCACCTGGAAAAATCCACTAATTGGTCCCCTCTGGAACAAAATCTTTTCGACGCATACGCCTATTTCACTGAGAACAAGCAACGTCTGCACTACGATTGCAGTCACCGCAAAAGTACTCAGCGCAAAGAGCGATATGAATTGATGAATAAATGCCAAAGTCGCGTACTGGAATGTTTAATTCAGTGGTTCTTAACCTTTTTTCCACCACTTCCCCCTTATGTAAGTTTCCTTTGTTTCACGCCCCCTTTACTTTAAATAAGTTGCAAAAAATGTATTTCTTGGTAAATCTATTTCATTTTTTAAAAGTTTTGTGACAGGCACGAAGTTGATAGAGTACGAACATACACAGTCTGCACACGGCAGGTTAAAGAGACATTTGGAAGTAGAACAACCGAGCTATAGAAACTTTCTTAACATTATTGTTGGCTAACCCGTAACACTTGGTACAACACTACGTTCAGAGAAGGACACTGAGTCCAACCCTGGCTAAGACCAGGTAGAGTACAAAAATATTGTACACGCCTTTAAACAAACACTGTAACGTCCGAGCACTCATTTGCAAAGTAAAATTCGGTTGTGGTGTTCAAATAATAAGAAATATAAACAATCTGACCATGGGCGTCGGCAAAGGGGTCAGGGGGTCTTTTCCATCCCTGGAATTTGAAAATTGATATTTTACTATTAGCAAAAAGTCGCTTTCTTAGTTTCGAGAGGGCAAAATGATTTTTTGTCACTTTGTCCTTCCCCTGGAAAAATATTTTTGGCTACGCCTGGAAAAATCCACTTTTTGCCTACCCCTGGAAAAAATCCCTCCGAAGTCTATGAATCTGACTGCATCAAAGCACGCAACCATACGTTGTTAGACTTTTTGCATCTTTCAAGAAAGAGGTACATACTTTTTCACAATAACATTTCAAAAGTAGAAATCTTGCATTGAACGTGATGACTACTAACACTCGCTCGCCACGATAGGCTGTATAGAGCCCTGAACTCAAAATTACAGGCCACTGATTACTTAACGATTTTTGGCCAATATTTGGTGCGACATTATTTTGCAACATTAGATGGAAAACGCTTACTTTTAAGCGACATTACGCAAGATCTACCGGTACTCACAGATATGCATGTTCTCACTCTAGCCCGCATGCTTATGTTGCAGTTGCTTGTTTCGGACTTATGCTAACTTTTGCAAATTCTTTTTTTTGTTTTATTCGCTCTTCATAGTTTTGCAACCGCACACTACTTGCGGAGTAAATGCAGATTACTCCGACTAACTGTATATCGGTAAACGCCATAACAGTGTTTTCGCATAAGAGTTCAGAATCTCAAACCAAAACCATTCATGTGAAAGACATAGTACGGTTAATCGCATAAACTGGATATTCAAATAGAAATGTTATTTTCATTTGTGGACTAAACTTTTTACACCGCGCAGCGTAGTGTGAGTGAAGACAAGATTCCGAGTTTAAGCAGCTTGGTGTCGCCATTGGGATGGCAAAAAAACAAGTTACTATCTTCCTTTGGTCGAGAAGTAGACATCGAGAAGTAGAAACACGGATAGCCATAGCGGTATCCCACGCTGCGTGGAGCTGTGCAAAATGTATGCATTCATGTTTATCTGGAATAAGGCGAGCCGCTCTGCGATGCAGCCGGATACCTAAAAATTATATGTGCATCATGTTGTTCTCAAATGCTAGAAGGGCGCAGACGTTATTACTAAAGGGACTTGGCATGCCAACTAAACAGTCCCCCTAGTTGCGCCCCTGAGATGCAGGCTCAAACTCGGCCTGAAAAATTTCAAGAAACATAACCCCGACTTCCGTCTATGCCGGAACTAAACCAGTGGCACCGTAAAATTCGCACTGGCGTAACGTTTGGAAGGTACACATTCCCGTTCAAAAACTTTCCATGTTGTAGGGCACGTAAGGGCTCGCGCCCCCCTGAAAAATTTTTCACGACACCCCCCAGGTTAAGAACCACTGGTATAATTGTTGATCTTGTTTGTCGCAGTGGTGGGTGCTTGGACTAAACGGAACAGCTGAGTTGATTGAGTCAATTGAAAAATGATAGTTAAATTAAAAAGTGCACCAAAGCTGAGTGGTGTGTAAAAAACGGGTTTAATATTTTAAAGACAATGAAGCTTGTTTATGATTTCTAGCACCTTTTGATTTCATGAACATAATTTTTGTAAGCACACTTGCCTAAAATTGAAGTTATTGAAGTTTTTATTACCAACGCAATTTTTTTCCAGTTTTGGTTTTAGTCTCGATGGAAACGAACTGTGTTTTTTCACGTCAAAGAAAAATACCTCAATTGCAACTTCACAACATTTAAATTGCTGGCAATTACCAAATAAAATACACTTAACTTCAACTAGTTTTCATCCATTGTAAGAGCACGGCCCGCTATTAGCAAATTTTGAAAAATATACACTACACGCAAGTAACCATATAAAAACTTTTGCTAACAATATTTTATGTTGTTTTCATTTTTAACAACATTTATCAACAAAAGTTTTCAAATTTTTTTCAATAAAAACAAAGTTTTTGTTCTTATAAAACAAAGTTATATTTTTTTTATAAAAACAAAGTTTTTCTTTGTATTTTTTAATAAAATCAAAGCAAAAGTTTTTATTCACAAAAACAAGTTTTACAAATAAACAGCGCTAACTTGTGGACGCTGCAGCGGCTCCAATAAGAATCGGTGGAATGGACATTATGATCGCTCCAAGACCTGCAGCCACACTCATGAATCGTGCTGTATCAACGGTCTTAGCTGACAAGACTCGCTGCCAGAATGCTTGCCATGGAATGCCACCGAATGTCTGAGGAAGAAAACAACAAAGAGCAAAATGTATTGTAACCACATGAGCTCTGTTAGTTGACCTGTAGAAAAAAATGTATCACTGTCTCAGAAGAGAGAAAGACAAAGGATCATGAACTTACTAGCACAACGGTGGAATCGATCCAATATCCTGCATAATTATTGTCCCAGGTTCCCAGCCACGAATGGTTGCTTTGAGCAGTCTCGATGATATTTGACACTGCTGGGTTAGTGAGAAGGAAAGGGACGCTGATCCACTGCGAAAGAAAACAGGATTTATTTCTAGTTTGGTAAGTTACACCTTTGAATCACATAAAATACAATTTACAAGATATTATTTATCCTGCAAATCATCAAATACAGACGATTAAAAATCTTGTTTTTAGCTCGGTTTCATATAAACAAGAAAATTACCTCTAAGATCAAATTCTGTTCAACAACAGAATACTTTATTCCAATTTTTCAAATTTGTAGAAACGAAAGTTTTGCAGGAAATAAAAGACTGGTGAAAATTCAAGCGAATGTAAAGTAGGTCAAGATATTCATCTGTATTTTGGATCATATAACCAACTTTCTGAAACGATGACGAAATGAAAAGTGCTTCATACACAGGTTTTAGAACGTTATCAAGAAATATATATTTTTAGTCTCACACTAATTCTCCTAGATTAACGGCAATCTATCTCAAGTAAAAACTCCTTCACAGCACCAAACTCTGGATTGCGTAAGCACAAAAATTCTCACCAGCCCGACAAAAATGCAGATGAACTGAACGACGTCAGTGTAAGCAACCGAGAACATCCCTCCAAACATAGTGTAAAGCACAGAAATGCAAGCAGAGACAATGATAGCGACATTGAAATCCAATCCAATTATGACAGAAAGTGATCCCCCTGCATTCAGGAACAAACAAAACGATGTATAACAAAGTTACTTTGTTGTTCTAAAAATTTTTTAAGCTTCATCAAGAAAAAGTTCAAAAGTCACGGCTGTTCATCTTGAACAGTTTGAACTCCGTGTTTCTCAAATTGCTTCAACTCGTGGTTCACTTTTTATTGAATTGTTTGGATGGAGATGCATGAACCCTTTTGGCAGGAGATACATGTTGAGGTATGGTTAAAAATGGAAACGAAAACATTTAAGCTTTTTTACAATTAAGCAATTACCGCGAGATTAATAAGCTGATTTTACCGCTTGTTTTTTAGACTCCCTCCTCGTGGAACTGAACCTTTGCGCGGTGATTAAGGCGTACCATTTTGAACATGACCAAATTGATCCTCAACAAAGTGGTTATTTTTCTCCGAATTTGCTTACGACCTTCTTTCTCACATTTTTATATCACATTGTCGGATAATTCGGCCTGCTTGCCAATGCTTCCAAAATAGCTTCACTGCTTACCGGTTGAGAAGCGCTGGTCTAGCTTGGAATAGTTGGAACAATCTTTTCCCCTGTATTTCTACAGTAATGACGCGACATAACATTGAACTTTCAGTGCAAGCTTAGATTTTTCTGACAGGAATTAGTTCAGTTTTGTATATTACCATAGCGTGTTGATCGCTAGGTTAAAAATTCTAGGAAGTTACTTGTGCAAAGTCTATAGTGTACATGAGTTTTGAATGAAAACTTTACTTTTCTTGTTCCATAAAAAAACTCAAGCAGAGAAATCGATGCCTTTAAGGGACACGTAACTGTATCAGGCAGCTGTATGCACTTCATTACACTTGCGGTCAATACTAAAAAACAACAAAACATCAGTATAAACCGGCATGTTAAGCAGTGTTGGCTGTTCAATATGAGTGCTTTGAATTAAGTTTATCCGATTAAGACGGGATTGTATATGAAAGAAGAGAGTCTTTTCTAAGTAGAGAAAGTGCGTGGTAGCTTTTTGAAACCTTTCAAGGCCCAGAAAAATTTACTGGAAACAGGTTTTGTGGGGCAAGATTATTTCACACCCACAGCCCTTTATCGCGAACTCTGGGGGCTTAAATTCACACATTTTTCTTCTCATGCTTGACAACCTCTTACCAAGTTTCTAATACCTCAAGATAGTGCATATGTAGGTCTGTAACCTAGTGCTTAAAGTAATCTTTGACTAGTTCTCTAATTAGCTGAAATGATCTTTGATTAGCTCTATCTTACTAGAAGTCTCTTCTCTTCACTTTCATTTATCCTCGTTTTTTCTACTCTTTTCGGGAGTGTCGTAAGTGATCTGCGGCACCCATTTTGCTTGTTTGCGCCTTGGGCCACGCGGCCATTTTTCATAGTAAATCCCGGCGAACCAATAGCAGCACCTTGTGTGAACCGTTTCCTCGCACCTACTGTGTCCATTAACGACGAGCACGAGGCTAGACAAGGCCGCAAGTACCGCTTTTCAAGTCTTTGTTATGACCCGACCAGGAATCGAACCCAGCCACCACACTTGGCGGCGCGTGCTCAACTCACTGCACCATTTAGATTTTAGATACTAAAAATATCTACATAAATAAATCAATTAGCTCTCTATGAAGAAAATAGCTCTTATTTCTGAAACACGGTGATGTCAGTCAACAGGGTTTGTCAATGGTGGTTGCCAACGTTCACTTACCTATCGTTTATTCATCTTGCGAATTTGAACATCAACGCAAATCTTTTGCTAATTGTAGGGTTATTATTTACTGATATTGCGATCTTTTAATTTGACTTTTTGTTGTTGACTAACTATTGTTAACGCTGCCATTGCAATAATTGTTTGCATATCTTTAGGCTCGAAATTTTTACATTTAATGTAGCATACCATTGAAAGTGATTCAGAGAAAATTTCCTGGCACTATTCAAAGTTCCGGAATCGTTTGAACACAACTATTTCATTTTCCTCAAAAATGAATTTTCAGCGTTTTCTCTGCGATTCCAGAAGTAAATGCCTAAAACAAAACTTCTTTTTTATTTGAGCATAAACAGAGCAAGAAAAGTATTGGAAACTCTTTCTCCTTCTAAAAGTTAAATTTTATCGGAAAATCAACAGCGCCATTGAATGAGATACAGTAAAGGCTAATTTTGCGATGAACATACGGGCAGCATTCGTGCGTTTACCTAAAGCTGCAAGAATGGAAGCAGTCCAAAATATATCTCCCGATAATGCTGGAAGATAAAGCAAGGCGCCCATTCGATTTCCCAACTTGAGTTGGATAGGATCAAGCATGGTGATGTATTTCTGAAAAGGAAGAAATTAATATTTCTACACTCACAGAAAATACAGCGGAAAGATAAAACGTTTACAGCAATGCCAAAGAAGGTGAAATCTTCATCATTCTATTTCAATCGATAAGGTTTTAATCATGTAAACTCATCTAATGTCTATGTTCCAACCGTTGAAATATTCGTTAGAATCTAACGGATTTGTTGTAATACTATATTATATAGTGCATATACCTTTAATTTACCATTTGCAACGAATCAGCCGACAATCGTCTCATTTATCGGCCATGAATATGATTTTGCCTCATTGCGTGCATCAGAAATTACAATCTCAGCAAAATTTTACTGCGACTCTAGGCTCTAACGAAGCAATTCGAAATTGAACTAGCCACTAGTCATGCGTCTCAAAAGTTTTTCCAAGGTGAACAGCAATTAACTATTAAGTTAATTGTCCTCTCTCTCTTCAAATGAGTTCATTTTCAATCTGTCCATTCTGCAAAACTCATGAAATATTTGCTTGAATTGACGCTAAAAACATATCTCTTGGTAATCTTTTAGATTTTACATATGTAAAGTTTTTGATTTTCCTATAGCGCAGAGAACGAAACTTGCGTTGCATTTTCCAATAACAAAACACAAATTTATCAAGGAATTATTGATTAGACGTGCATGCAAGCGCATTTTCATGCAGGAATTCCGATGAAACGTTTCCAATTAAAGTTTGTTTGTTTTTTTGAAAAACGTTTTTCCAGGACGTTTTCTCTGATTAATTCCAAGAAGCTTACTTCAAACAACCTATTGCCTGTGTAAATTATTTGTATACGTGTGTTCATTTTTTGCCTAAAACAACAAACATTTCTAAGACCTTGGTTTTGATTTGCGAGTCTGCATTGTTTATTTTTTTCTTTCTGATGCTTTTCGTTGAAAAAAACGCATTTACCAAACACAGTTATTTTTCTGTTCAGTTACCTCAAGCTTTAGTTAAAACCTTCAAAAAGAACTGATAATGAAAAATCGTATTTAAACTGATTCAAAATATTACAAGTCAGTTATTACCATGGATCTCATTTTCTTTGCAAATATAAGGCCGCCTATAATAAGAGTCAACGAGTAGAAAAACGCTGCTTGTGTCCAAAGCAGACCGAAAGACGGATCGTACACAGATTCGGTTGTCCCGTTGATGAAACCTCCTCCAACCACAGTAGCTGCGAATAATAATAAATCTCTGTGAGAAGCGCGCAACAAACATAGGTTTGAAACCTGCATTGTTTATATCATAAATTCAAAGAACTCACCTGTCATGGTGAATAATCCCACGAACATGCCAATGTCTCGGCCTGCCACCATTATCGTTTCAGATTTCCTTCCAGCTCCTTGATTGCGTTTGTACCAAGCGGCCCATATCCCGACAAAGAGTATGAGAGCGTAAAACACTATCATTGCAACAAGTCCAACAACATTGATTGCCATTTTTCCAAGTTGATCGTAATAGAGCACTTCTTTAGATCAAAGATTGTCAAAAATATTAGTAAATGCTAAATCTTTCTTGGATTTTTGTTTTTTGAGTGAGAAAAAAGACAAGAGCAAAACAATGATGATAGTTATTTTTGCAAACTCTGTGAATTATGGTTATTACCAGATTTTCGCTTATGCCTCGCATGTTACTCTGCAAGTTCAGATGTCAAGATCAATCATGTACCTGGTGCCGACATTGTGAGTTCCATTCTCACTCATACATTTAAGAATCATCACAAAAGAAGCCAATAAAAGCACTGTACAGTAAGCTTTCGAGGAATCAATCGGCTAGGCTTTGCTTTCTTCACTTTGCGATGATTCAAATTTCCGCATATCTCTGTTCAAGCAAAGTCTGTACTAAGGCGACACAAGTCAATCTCTCTGCAAATTGCAGTAGCTTTGGCAAGTCAGATTAAGCACGGGTAAGATAAAGGGTATGAAATAAGATAAACTTGTTCATGGTGTATTGTTGTAGTGGTTACTTAACAAAAATATTTATTAAAAAAATTTCTTGACCATTTGCTCCCTACCATTTTCCTTACTGTACTGTTTGCAAAGTTTTTCCGCTGTATTTTGCGCTTGAAATGGAAACAAACAACAATTCCTCCCTTACGTTCAGGCCAAGTGTTTTACTTTTTTGAGTTGTTTGCGCTAAAAGACGAAATAAAACTGCTGTGATCGCTATAATAAAATTTTCTAGTTCTTGCATAGTGGATGAATCCAAACTCGCTTTTACTTTCAAACTTTTGCAAAATTTAGAATCTAGCAAACTGATATGCTACGATTTCAATGCTTTAACGGAATATTTTTTTTCAAGACCCTTTGATGTTAGTTTATCAGAAAGATATTTGGCTACCATAGTTCGGTCAAAGCTGTGTGTCATGAGGATCAGCAAATTTTCCACGAGAATCGTGGAACAGGTCTGGACACTACTAAAAGTATGACAAGATTTAAAGTAGCAAGTGTTGTCAAAAATCAATTGACTTGTTTCCAGTTTGGAAGAATGCTTGAAAATTTAGGTTCATAGAAAACTTTCGAACCGGGTCGTAAAAACAAACATTTCATCAAAAAGAGTTGTTTCAGCAGCACATACGTGGGCAAGTTACGATAAGTTACAACATGTGTGCAATATTTCCACATCATCCTAAGAGTTTACTGCTGTTGCAGTACTAATTAAATTGAGCTCTTTCGCAGGAAGGAATTTGCCACACTGATGTTAAACAGTGAATGTGTGAGCTGCCAGCTGGGTAATATCAGCTTACATTAAAGCTGATGGCATAGTGGGAGGGCATGCGGGTGAGCGTCTTCTCATACCTCAGTTGAATCTAAAAAAAGTTCGCCTGTTTCTTTCTGTGGAACGAAAATACAAGCGTTATTTTCGGCGTTTTTTTTGTAAATTTCACAACAAAAATGACCCAATACTGTTAATTGTAGCCAGTCACTTTTGTACTTCGACCGAGCTTTCCGACAATTCTTTTTGGGCAATAAATCCCAGATTGAAACAATCAGTTCAGTGTTTATTATATTTTTTAAAACGTTGTGTGATACAAACCGCCGCAACTATTCAGTATTTGTACCCCTGCGTCGTGTGTGAGACCCAAATTGTTTAGTGCCACCTTAAAACGGATTAGCCCAGACAGTCAAGCCGGTCACAAATGTTTCTGCTGTGTGTGGTATCTGTACATCTGAATATTTCTTTAACAAAAGACAATCAGCTCTTTATTCTGACCCTATCAAACACATATTTTGCTCCTATTATTCTAAACAGGTGGTCCGGAAACATTGAGGGCCGCATGCGGCTCTCAACTACCCTTTGTGCAGCCATCAGCAGTCTTTGAATAAAACCTCTAATATTTTGTGTAATAGACTTCGTTCTGCAATAAAACAAAACGTGTCAATTGACTAAAATTCTTTAGCTCGGCCCAAAACGTCGAAAGTCTGGAGTTGGCTCCCTTCAGCGAAAAGGTTGAGAACCGCTGTTCTAAACGAACTATTCAGAAGGTATTCAGACTGCGATGTCTGACGAGAGTACATTTTTCGTCAAAATGTTTGTATTTACCTGATTCTCATACACACGTACTTATTTGTTTTCTTGAATTAAGCGTTGAAAGGTGTTCGACTTTAGGAAACTGAAGGAAAATTTATTTCATCTCTTGTTCTCTTTAACATAACATGGAAATCTACATCGAGCGTTTCTTCTGCAAAATAAACTCATTTCCCTGTAGCAGTTGGCCAGACTGTTTTGTTACAAGGGTCTTGCCAGTTCTGTTGCATCATCAGCAACTTCCAAATAGAGACTGATATTTTATTTATTTATTTATAAACAGTTAATGATGGCAGGCCAAGGCCTAAAGAGGTATTGCCAACGCAAAGGTTAACAGAAATAGGGACGCACGAACACACACATACAAAATATTACAAACAGAAAACATGGTAGATGGTGAAGTTATATTAAAAGGGTGGGTGCTTTGACAAAAACGTCTGCTTAAACAGACATAAGGACGGATTTTTGGATAGTTCAAGATGTCCAAAGAGAAGTATTTTGATTAGTTCAGTGCGATTTAGTGTAGTAAATTCAGAGTGGGAAAATATATTTTCTTCAACAAGAATCTTAAAACATTTGTGATCAACATTTGGCGTGATGTATAGGTGCAAGGACATTAAACAAACGTGTGAACTTCAGTTTTAGTAGCACCACATTGGCAGATCTGATTGTAATGGCTATCTATGTTCAATTTACTATGTCCTAAACGAAGCATACACACAGTGACGGATTTATGCATAGGTCAAATAGGCCATGGCCTAGGGCTCCGCGCTTTTGGGGGCCCCCCGCCACTTCTTCCTATGACATCTCAATATTAACTAAAAATTTGCCAAACTGCACAGAGGCATAACTTCACGATTTGCCTTAAAACGAACGGAAATGCAAATGTCTACGCTAGACTCTTATCAATACAGCAACTGCACGACAATATCGTGCATCTGGGCGTGAGAGAGATGCAAGCCGCCTTTATGAAAGTGGTTACAAAAATAGAATGAAAAAGAAAAAAAAACGGTACTACCGATGTCCAATTTTCCACTGACAAAAACTCGCAACAACGCAAAACCGCCAGACACTGCAGTCTGCAGAACTCCGATGAAAAGCAATATTGTCAGTACTGGATCCTAGGTTGGCTGTTTTTACTAGATTTCACTCAAATAGAGATTGCTTGTTGAAGCTCTGTATGTTAGTTAAGTCCGCTAGGACAGTTCCTTGCGAGCTTTGCTGGGATAAACGTGTCTACATTGGGCTTACTTCATATTGTTAGCTGAGAGTGTTGCGACAATACTTTGCTGCTGTGCAAAACTTGTCTTCATGCTGTTTACCATCGGCGTATGGCGTAAAGCAGGGCTTCTCAAGCTATGGGTCGCGGCCCCAAATGGGGTCACGAAATGTGATTTTGGGGTCGCGAAACCAATTGACTTGACAAATCGATATAACGATTTTTGTAAAATATACAAGAAAATTAAAAGTATGCCTGCAGTGATCCTATTTCTACTGCTTTTTTATTTTTAGGGGCAATATCGTACTATATGCTGTCAGTTGTTTACTCTGATGCCTGCTTGAGCTATCAAACGACAGTAAAAACCAGGTATAAAAACCTATTCGTTGTTGCACCATAATTGTTTCAACGTACTGACCGATACTGACCTTATTGAATTCATTCCGACACGAAGGCATGCTTCTGTTTAGACTCTGGATCTACTCTAGGGGCTAGGCTAACTGCTTTGAGAGCACACCGAGTAGTTTCAAACTAAAGTTATAAGCTTCGTACACAGTTTCAGAAACACTTTGGACTTTGATTCAGGAAACGTTGGATCCACAAGCCAACAAACCATGCACAATTGAAACTTTAGGAGAGCACACATCTGCTTTCTGCCATGGCCAGGATGAGTTTGCGGAGTTATTAAACAACAAACGTTTGCAGCTGGAATTTTCAAAACAGAGTTTAACTTATGTCATTTTTGGATAAAAACAAGAAGTGAATGCTCAGTCATGTCGGATCTAGCCATTCATAAACTCTTAGACTTTGCACAATATATTTGTGTGTAGTGGTATTGTCAATATTGACAATCATCAAGTCCAAAACCGATCTTGTTTGAAAAATGTTAAGAATGTTCTTCGTCCTGTGTTGTCGTGTACGAATTATTGATCTGTGTAAAAATTATTCAAATGCATCCATCCGTCAGCTGTGCTTGGTAACTTCTATAAAGTTTTTTGTTAATCATTTTTCACCTTGCTGTTTGCATTACGTGGTAGGCCTAGTTTTTTTACTGTGTGTAGTTACTTTCGTGGATTGTGTGCATTTTCAGGATTTCTCCATTGACAAGAAACGCATCTTGAGATTTGTAATGAGATGTTTACACGCAGGCCCGTAACTGAGGGGAGTGCAGGGATGGCGAAGTCCCCTCTAGAAAAATTTTCGCCCCCCCTGGAAAAATTTGTTGGACATAGCTTAAAACTAATGGACATTCTATAAAAAATTTGGGCCCTTTGAGAAAACTCTCACTCCCCCTGGTGACCCAAGCTGGTTGCAGGCCTGTTTACACGTATCATTATAACATCTTAGGCTGTCCATCAAGGGGTCAAGGGGGGCGCACAGAAAAACTTTTTCTTAAAATGGGACCGCAGAACACAAAAGTTTGAGAAACCCAGGCATAGAGGATTAAAACACTATAGTTTGTAGTGCTTGGAAAATGGCAACTACAAAACGTCATAAACACGCTCTGTGTTCACTGAATGGATTGTGTTTGTTTGGTTCACAAAATATGTGGTTATTACAATCACCATAAAAAAGGAGTTTAAGTATAGCTAATCAGTTTGACAGCTACACGTTATTTTCGAGGGCGGAACGCGATCCCGCATGAAAATGTACACATCCGAAAAATAAACCTACAAAAAACGCTGGAAATCATGGAAATTTAACAAAGAGAACTCCTGAACTACACGAATGAGCTATGAATTCCAAGAAAAGATCACAATGCCATTTGTTCTTTGGAAGAATCTAGGAAAAGCTTTAATTTCTGTTGAACATCTAAGGCAAATGTAGAACCAAAGTCGGCAAAACGATAGATTTTTACAAACGGCCAAATAGGTCTCACCTGCTTGGCACACCCAAAACTATAAGATGGGCTAGGGCCCCGCGCTTCCTAAATCCATCCCTGCATGCACACGATGGCAGCTGCGTTTGTATTGCAACGATACAAATCCCAAACATTAGTTTTTTTGGTAAGGAACAAGTCTGATACTTTGGAGCAGAATTGGCCTGAACTCAAATTAAGAAGGGCAGTGGGGGAGAGTTCCAAAGCTTTGAGCCTTTGTAGAAAAATGAATTATGTAGGGAATGTGTTTCATAGGAGAGTAGCTGAACATTGTCATGGAAACGTGAAGAGTTCTCGGAAAGATTTTTAAAACATTTGGGAGCAAGGGTGGATATGAAGGGTGGGCATGTTCCACGAAGGATGGTACGGAAGGCTTTGAGAATGTGAACCTACCGACCGACAAACAATGGCGTAAGACCTAATTCTTTTAGAATAATCTATCACATGGTATGTGGTTCTGAGACAACCGAGGTTAAGTCTAGCTGCAGCAGTCTGAGCGCTTTCGAGAAGATTGGAGACAGCTGTCGTACAGTTATCATAAATAATATGACCATGATCAAGGATGGGCAAAACATATGCACGATAAAGTATACAAAGTAAACACCTGGGAAGAAAGTTTTTAATTTTTTTCAACGCGTTAATTATTGACATATCTCTGTGATGCAAGACTGAGATGTGTAAATGCCAAGTCAGAGACCGATGAAAAATAGGCCCTGATATGCTTGTGAGAAACAGTTCCAGTTAGTGCTTGGTTGCAGAATCGTAATGAAGGACGAAGAGATGGATTATTTGTTATGGTAAGAACTTCGGTTTTGTAGCATTAAAAGTAACACTCAACAAATCGGACCAAACCTCCAACTGATGTAAGTTATAGGTAAAGCAATGGGGTTTTTAGAAGAATATAAAAGTATATTAACATCAAAAAAAGATTTAATGTTTGTACCAATGTCATTAACATATATTAAAAAAGTAGCGGACCAAGTACGGATCCTTGAGGCATGTCACAGTTTGTATGTAAATGATCAGAACAAAAATCTCCTGAACGTACGAGTTGCGAAAAATCTGATAGGTAGGACTGCAGTAAGTTATAAAGAGAACCTGTCACGCCAAGCTGACGTAATTTCAAAAGAAGAGCGGAATGAATGACTTTGTCAAAACTTTAGAAATATCTGAAAACACAACTATCGATGTGCAACCACTGTTTTTGGCAACTAAAAGTTTATGAGTATCTTGTAATATATTAGATGTAGTGGAGTAGTATTTTTGAAATTCAAAGTTGCGATTATAAAGCACATTTTTGACTTCAAAATAACTGTAAAGCACTGATTTTTCTGAGAATATGCTTTGGAAAAAACTGGTTGCTTGCTCTTGAATGGAGATGGCACCTCTACATTAATCTGTTGTAATTGCTGCTTAAGTTGCACTTTACTACTTGCATCTTTTGTCTTTCCTGGTTTATAGTATCCTTCAAGGTTCAGGCTCTGGAATAGTCCATGTTTAAAATCATTCACATGCAAAAAAATACCTCACACCTTTCCTTGTCTATAAGAATAAGCTTTAATTTCTAATATCAAGAAGGATAATATTATGTCATCATCTGCATCTGCATGATAACGTTTTGCGTGTCAGGTACCTGGAATACTATAGCACTGAGGAAAAACTACAGACAATATTTTTGCCTCGTGCAGCGCAGGCATAAAAGGCGGGAGATGACTGTTGTGCTTACCAGCGAGTAGGCATTTTTACGATTTTCAGAAAAACCTGTTTCAAACAAAAGTTGATAAAAGAAACATTTTTTGAAGTGTCTTGCAGTTGTTTCGAGCCTATTGATCAATCAAGTAACAGACTGAAAACAGATTTCTTGATCTAGCTATGTCCAACCCAAATAGCTTACTGAGCCAAAAATTATGTCACTGTTTTGACCGAGGCCGCAAATTGAACAACATATTGAGGGTCGCACATTGATTAGCTTACTTTAACTTCGCAAACTAAATTTAGCTTCAAGCTAATACTGTATATTGAAAGTG
>Ga0210059_1004224_pt1 | contig 23149 bp, 18 predicted proteins | sample Ectturendosymbi2_FD_188042 | JGI IMG/M metagenome (GOLD analysis project Ga0210059, IMG submission 188042) | Ecteinascidia turbinata endosymbiont from Florida, USA - Sample 2 (SPAdes) (version 2) | ecosystem: Host-associated > Tunicates > Ascidians > Unclassified | place: Key West, Florida...
AACAAAACTCGGCTGAGACATGTAATCAAGTTTGTCGAGTTTTGCGGTCGTCAGGAAAGAATATCAAAGAAACAAGATGGCAGGTTAGTTGGAAGGACCCCCAGTTTTCGTGGTGAGTACAGTCAATCGTTTATCTACAAATTACGTGCTTTCCTTGACTATTCTAATCACAAGCAACTTTTCCTTTTCAAGGCTTTTGCTTCCATAACTTCAGCCCCCCCTTAGAAAAATCCTGGCTGCGCCCCTGGCCAGTTTACGTTGCCTGGTTGGCTTAATCAGTGTCGGGGCGCTTCGTTCATCAACATATTATTTTCTTGAATTTCAAGGAAATCAGTATTCGATCTAAAAATTTTTACGCCAGTGTGGGAAAGTGGTTTAATTTTTCTTTGAAAAACCGCTAAAAATTACATTTTCGCATAAGACCTTTACTTGCGAAAAAACGGTAAGTTTGACTTGTTGGGCTGGCTTAATGAGGGTCGGGACGCTGTTTTCATCATTAGATTATGAATATGGACTTCAAGGCAATCAAATTTGACTATACATTTTTTCCCCCAGTGTGGGAAAGTGGTTTAATTTTTCTTTGAAAAACCGCTAAAAATTACGTTTTTCGCATAAGACCTTTACCTCGGTGAAAACAGTAAGTTTGACTTGTTGGGCTGGCTTAATGAGTGTCGGGGCGCTCTTTTCATCATCATATTATGAATGCGACTTCAAGGAAATCAAATTTGACTATAAATTTTTTTTCCCCCAGTGTGGGAAAATGGTTTAATTTTTCTTTGAAAAACCGCTAAAAATAAAGTTTTCCACATAAGACCTTTACTTCGGTAAAAACAGTAAGTTTGACTTGTTGGGCTGGCTTAATAAGGTCGGGGCGCTGTTTTCATCATTATATTATGAATGTGGATTTCAAGGCAGTCAAAACTGACTGTAAATTTTTTTCCCCCAGTGTGGGAAAGTGGTTTAATTTTTCTTTAAAAACAGCTAAAAATTACGTTTTTCGCATAAGATCTTTACTTGCGAAAAAACGTTATATTTGGCTTGTTGGGCTGGCTTAATGAGGGTCGGGGTGCTGTTTTCACCATTAGATTATGAATGTTGACATCAACGCAATCAAAATTTACTATAAATTTTTTTGCCCCCAGTATGGGAAAGTGGTTTAATTTTGCTTTGAAAAAACGCTAACAATGACGTTTTTCGCATAAGACTTTTACTTGCGAAAAAAACGGTAAGTTTGACTTGTTGGGCTGGCTTAATGAGTGTCGGGATCCTTTTCTGATCGTTATAATCTTGATGTTGACTTCAAAGCAATGAAAATCCACTATTTTTCAACATTTTCGGAAAGGATTTTCGCGTTGGTTTCAAAAGTGTAACACTTTGTTTTGAAAATGGAGTGGTTTGATGTCCGCGATTGTGCCACGATGACAGTGGTCATCGGAGTCGGTGGTTGTGACCAAGGTGAAGTCAGCCGCACTTTTCCCAGCCGCACTTTTCGGGAGATGCGAGGTTCGGAAAAAAATTTTTCTTCGCCAATCAGCAAAAACAAACCAATTTTCTTTACAGCAAATGAAAGGGATTCAATATTCCGTCGCAATAGAAGACGTAGCCTGAAAAACAAACCATTGCAATGCAAATCAATTATCAAATTTAAAGAAATCCGCTCAGAGTATGTAGCCCAGACACATGAAAAAAGCGAGTTTTCAAACAAATTTCAAACTGCTTTCTGGAACACGAACGAACACATATATTATATCACTGTCTTTGTAATTTAATGCAGATTTCATTTCTGTTAAAATTTTGAACTACACTATTCGGAAGATAGGGCATGAGAAAGAGAAATTATGTCTGGCAATCTGTTTTTCATCCTAATTTTAAACAACTTTCCGGAACAGGTACGAACATACATTTTATATCACTGTCTTTGTAATTTTATAAAGATTCCATTTCTGTCACAATTTTGAACTATACTATTCGGAATCGAGAGATTTCGTACAAAATGTTAGGTACGCTTTCACGCCCAGATAGCGTCTGAGAAAGAAGAAATCTTGGCTGACAAGTGTTGTTCATCTTGATTTTAAACAACTTTCCGGAACACGTTCCAATACATATTTTCTATCACTATGTTTGTAATTTAATGAGATTTCGAACGGAATCTTGAGATTTCGAACAATATGTTAAGTAGGGTTTCTACATGAAGTTATCGTCTGAGACAGACAGATATCGCCTGACAACCTGTTGTTCATCCTAATTTTAACCGGTTCAGTCCCGGGGGCCCAATTTTTGCTGAAAATATTTGAAAAGTTTGCAAAGCCATACCTTGCCAGCAGCTAGAGCTAGAGAGTCGTTTAAACCCTCTATAGATTCAGCAAGTCTTGTACCTGAGATTGAAAAAAATTTTTTTTCTGTTGGGTTTGGGGTTTTCCATTGTTTACGTCACAATGAAAGGGTGTCTATGCGTTTTAGGCTAGGTTTCCTGGCCCTGGGCTCCGGCTAAATCGGCCATTTTTTTGTCCCAAATGTTTTTTGCATTGTTGACTCGAATACGAATCTTTAGAGCCCTTGACTGACTTGTTAGCATGTCTGCAGCCAAACTCATGGCTGAAAAAACAAGTTTTTGGCATAAGTTGAAAACAGCGCCATCAGCCGCTTCTGGCCAACTTTTGGCCAGTCGTAATCAGCAGCAAGATTGATCTAGAGAGCAGAGATGAGCGGACTGTGAAATTTTTCAGTCCGATTCCAGTTCTGATCCGATAAAACTGAATCTGATACAGTCCTGATGGCAAAATTTTTGAAAATCACCAGTTCGATCCAGTCCTGATCCGCCAATGTAAAACCTTGTATTTTTATTTTGCCTCGTGAGGCAAAAAATTACTGGAGCTATTTTGCCTTTAACCAAATACGATTGGTTGAAGGCAAAATAGTTCCAGCAGTGCTTTTGCCTCATGAGGCAAAATAGACACAGCCTTTTGGCATTTACAAAATTTAACAAGTGTCCATTTGGCATCAGAGGGAAAAGCACTCTTGAAGTTTTTTTGCTGTTAGGAGCATCCCATTCTTGGATTGGTCAAGTGACAAGGACCATGCACTTGGATTAGCGTGAGGTCCTTGTTATATGACCTAAAACCCTAAACCTAAAACCAAACCTAAACCCAAAACTTAAACCCAAAACTTAAACCCATAACTTAAACCCAAAACCTAAACCTAAATGTTGTACAAAAACCTGATAAACACGAAACCTATTCTGTAAACCTAAACCCTAAACCGAAATTTAAACATACGCCCTAAACGTAAACTCTAAACCTAAACCCTAAACTGTTTGAAAAAGTGCATTAAAAGCACTCCTGTCAAAGGTGCAACCTCTATAAGCTTAGCCAAAGGAAATGGTGAGAGCAGAACCAAGAAACAATCACACAGCAGGTATAGACACTAATCACTCAACTATGTTCACGTTGCTACTAGAACTCAACGTTATATGTGAACAAAGGTGGATACAGTTGGAATTCCAAAATAGTCCTAGCAGAGTTTTGGATTTGATGACAAAATATACACTACCATTTAGCAAACCTGTGAAATCGGATCACAACTAAAATTTTTGATATTTTCAGAATAATCATATTAAAACAACAAAACTTTTCTCAGTCCCATCCAGTCCTGATCCGCAAACTTCCAAAAAAATTGCAGTCCGATTCAGTCCTGATCCGGCCAAAATTGGCTTCAGTCCTGATCCAGTCCGATCCAGTCCTGATCCATGCTCATCTCTGCTAGAGAGCTATTCAAACTAGAGATGGCACTTATGCAGCCCAGCCTGGCCGGAGCTAACATGAAACCGCCCGGCCCGGGCCGTTTATGCTAACCTACAACTTATTTTCTGGCCCGGACCGGCCCGTGGCCCGTAATATAAAGTAGGCAGTTTCTATTTTGCCGCCAAGATGGCGGCAAAATAGACACATGACATAAGTTCGCCAGGGGGCCTTCACTAAATACTTTTGAAAACTTATTTGCCCGATGCCTGTAACATGACACTAACACATGACAAGAGTGCCCCAGGCTGCATTACACTTGCCAGCAGCCTAACGTACCAAACCTAAACCAGGGGCCACAAATCATGGTGCCCGCCGGAACCAGGTCCCCGGTATGGACCATGTGGGTTGCCCGTGGCCTGTTCTGACAATAGCATAAACATGATCAGTTTCTTTGCAATGATATCTTTAATTTTTGTTTTTAATGATAACATCATATGAAGATAAATCATACAAATTTTGATTTTCAGAAATGTGTGTGTCAAACTGGTAGACCTTTGCATGAATCTGTAACTAGAACAGCTCTGAGTCTAAGGCAGGAGTTTGGTGCCTCCTGCCTTAATCCCTAACCTAAGACTAACCCCTAATATCAAACCAAGGGTTCACAACCCGGGTGCATGTACCCCTAGGGGTAGATTTTCCTATCTGAAAGGGCACATTTGAGGTTAGCAATGGAAGAGAAAAGTTATGTTTGCATATTATTCATTTCGAAATACTCGCATTTATACATAGGTCAACATCAGTGAATGTTATTTTCAAAATCAGTAGAAGCTTATTGGTACAGAAAACATATTTTTTATTTTCCTCAGCCATTTGGTCATAAGAAATTTTAGGGGAACATGCTCATATAACGAAATGCCGAAGGGGTACATGGCCGTAGAAAGTTTGGGAATACTTGTCCTAAACCTAAACATCGGCGACAGACTAAAAATGAAAATGTTGGTTGCTTTGGTTGATTCCTACCATGGTTCACTGATTTCCGCGGAAACACGTAAAGCGGAACGTTGGCAGAACGGTAAAATGGAGAGAACAGCAGCAAAAATATTCGTTATTAGATTATGAAACTTTGCAAAAAACAAAAATTTTTGGCGAGAAGACTGCAGCGGCCCGTAGCGGCCCAGAATGACGTCATCGCTAAAAAAATTGCTCGCGGACTGTTTCAAAACCCCTAGCGGACGGCCCGAAGACTGGACTGTTAGCGGCCCGTACCATCTCTAATTCAAACCCTCTGAAGACTCGTGAATTCTTGTACAATAGAAATAAAAAAAATTATTAGAATTTTTTTGGCTTTGTTGGCCCATGACCCTGGATTGGGGGTTGTTTTGCGATTATTCTTATGATGTTATCCGCGGATCCAACGTGCGGACATTATATCTCAAAGTCTTGCTGGATTCCTGACTCAAATACGAGTCTTCAGAGCTATTGTTTGACTTTCTAGCAGGTCTGGTTCAAAAGTTAGGCCAAAAAACAGCTAATCAGCAAGGGGCTTTTCTCAATACTTCTTGGGGATTTACTAAATTAGTTTTTAGGTTTTTTGGCCCTAATCTTGGAACCAGGAACGCTAAAAACCCATTCGGACCCTTAAAAGTCCCGAAATGTAACCAAAAACAGCTAGACTAAAAAAAAAAATTTTGCCACTAAAATGGCTCCTGCGGGTCTTAAAGGTAGTAAGGCTAGAAATTCTGACGGCAACAAAAATAGCATAAATATCCTATCATTACATAAGCGATAAAAAAACAGACATCCTAAACCGAAACGCTTTTTTTATTGCAAGCTGCATACTTTCACGAGTCTTTAGAGGGGTTGAACAGCTCTCTAGCTCAATCTGACGGCGAGTTATTGCCTGGGGTGAAATGCACCCAAGAGTGGTTTTTGAGGGGGCAAAATTTTGGTCAATCTTTGTTTTACGAGCCATAATTGGAGCTCCCGATATACTAGAAAGTTAATCAAGGGCTCTAAAGACTCGTATTCGAGTCAAGATTCGAAAAAACATTGAGTCCAAAAATGTCACATTGATTCGGCACCCAGGGCCAGGAAAAGATGGCCAAAATAACGCAAAACCCCTCTACTTGTGACGTTCCTACCAGAAAAGCTCAAACTCAAAACGAAAAAAATTTTTTCCGTTCTGCAGTTCAAGACTTGCTGAATTTGTAGAGGTTTCGAACAGCTCTCTAGCTCAATCGCCTGGCGAGTTATGGCTTTGCAAAAATTTTAAAAATTGCAAAAAATGTGGCGCACCCGGAACTTAAAGGGTCAAACAACTTTCCGGAACACGTACCAACACATATTTCATATCACAGTCTTTGTAATTTAATGCAGATTCCATTTCTGTCAAAATTTTGAACTACACTATTCGGAATCCTGAGATTTCGTACAAAATGTTAGGTGCGCTTTTATGCACAGATAGGGTCTGAGAAAGAAAAATCTTGGCTGACAATCTGTTTTTCATCCTAATTTTACACAACATTCCGGAACAGGTACGAACATACATTTTATATCACTGTCTTTGCAATTTCATGCAGATTCTATTTCTGTCAAAATTTTGAACTACACTATTCGGAATCGAGAGATTCGTGCAAAATGTTAAGTACGGTTTTACGCACAGATAGGGTCTGAGAAAGAGAAATCATGGCTGACAACCTGTTGTTCATCCTAATTTTAAACAACTCTCCAGAACATGTACGAACATATATTTTATATCACTATCTTTGCAATTTTATGCAGATTCCATTCTGTTAAAAGTTTGAACTACACTACTCGGAATCTTCAGATTTCGAACAAAATGTTCATTACGGTTTTACGCAAAGACAGCGTCTGAGAAAGAGAAATCATGGTTGATAACCTGTTGTTCATCCTAATTTCAAACAACTTCCCCGGAACACGTGCGAACATATATTTTATATCACTGTCTTTGTAATTTAATGTAGATTGCATTTCTGTCAAAATTGTGAACTACACTACTTGGAATCTTGGGATATCGAACAAAATGTTAGGTACGCTTTTACGTGTAGATATGGTCTGAGAAAGAGAAATCTTGGCTGACCACTTGTTGTTCATCCTAATTTTAAATAACTTTTCGGAGCATGTACGAACACATATTTTATATCACTGTCTTTGTAATTTAATGCAGAAGCCATTTTTGTCAAAATTTTGAACTACACTATTCCGAATCGAGAGATTTCGTACAAAATGTTAGGTACACTTTTACGCACCGACACCGTCTGAGAAAGAGAAATCATGGCTAACAATCTGTTGTTCATCCTAATTTTAAACAACTTTTCGGAACATGTACGAACACATATTTTATGTCACTGTCTTTGTAAATTAATGCAGATTCCATTTCTGTCACAATTTTGAACTACATAGTTCGGAATCTTCAGTTTTCGTACAAAATGTTAGGTATTCATTTACGCATAGATAGCGTCCGAGAAAGAAGAAATCTTGGCTGATAACCTGTTGCTCATCCTAATTTAAACAACTTTCCGGAATACGAACCAAGACATATTTTATATCACAGTCTTTGTAATTTAATGCGGATTCCATTTCTGTCAAACTTTTGAACTATACTACTCGGAATCTTGAGATTTCGAACAAAACGTTAGGTACGCTTTTTCGCACAGATAGGGTCTGAGAAAGATAAATCTTGGCTGACAACATGTTTTTCATCCTAATTTTAAACAACTCTCCGGAACACGTACGAACATATATTTTATATCACTCTGTTTATACTTTAATGCACATTCCATTTCTGTCACAATTTTGAACTCCACTACTCGGAGTCTTGAGATTTCGAACAAAATGTTAATTACGCTTTTGCGCCTAGATATGGTCTGAGAAAGAAAAATCTTGACTGACAATATGTTTTTCATCCTATCTTTAAACAACTTTCCGGATTATGTCATCCAGAATTCTTCATTTGTTTCATTAATGAAGGATTGGAACAAGCAAAACTACACACAGATGAATTTCGCGAAAACAAATTCCTTTCCCCGGGCTTCACTGATGTTATAATATGTCGATGTTTGCCGTACTGCCTTCTCTGGTCCCGTATTTTTCTCGGTGAGTATTTGATTTTTTTGATAAGTTTCTTTGAAACCGTTACTGGCGGTCAGGGACGCAACCAGCTTTTCATTTCGGGGGGGCAATTTTTATGAAATTTCATTCGATGACGTCAACGTGCTGATTCAACCGCGATGCAACTTTTTCGCAAACGATCTGATAAAGTTTACTTCGCAACATTTCCGAAAATGAGAACTTTTCAGTTTTAATCAAGATGCAGACAGAACGATCAGAACAGGGTAAAAATTAGTAGTCTAATAAAAACTCATGGTTCCGTACTGGACTAGTGCAGTCATGGCTTTAATGTGGCAGATGTATAGGCTACTACAGTAGCAAACCTACCTGACTTTTTGTCTTGTTTTAGCAAATTCGTTCTAGCTCTATTCTTCTAGCACAGCGTGGTCTAACTACTTTTGACCTACCGGCCATTTTACAAAAACGTGACAACTTGCGGGACACTACCAATGACATGATGTACAAACAACAGATTCACAACATTTAAAACTAAAAAAGGGAAGATAAGTGAGTGCGTCATTGAAGTTATTACACAATACCAAATAGCAATTTATTACAAATCTGTTTCAGTGGGTTGCCTGTGGTCGATGCTTCTCTGACACTATCGTTCCTTTATCAATACCAGTGTTAGTGGTGGCAAGTCGGAGCTTGGAGACTATGGTCCTGTGTGTCGTCTGCCAATCGATTTCTGTTTTTAGATTTGACTTGCATCATCGTAGAAGATGTACGCTCACACACAGGGCCGGTTTTAAACCGATTTGACCGATTTCTTCTAATCGGACCCCGCACCAAAGAGGGTCCCGCGCTCCGCTTACTAACCAACGCAGACTTACACTTTCTATCATAGCTGCTTGTGTATAGTGCCAGTGCGGAGCCCAGTCTTTTTCAAGGTGGTTTGAGAGAACGAGCGGTTTTCAAATTTTTCCAACGGTCTCTCAAAATACAGTATAAACTTGCTTTACCGCCACCATCAAAGTACATCAAAACCTTGTACAACCATCGCGGTATTCACATGAAACAGTTGCGGTCTCTCAAAATGTCTTTGCAGTCAAGGGCCCATATTTTGTAAGCGAGGGATCTGTTGCCAACGAAAATCCAAGTGAACTGCGAGTTTTTTAACGCAGTTGATCGAAGTTCTGTAGCAAGAATGGTCATTGGTTTCGGTAGTGCGTAGCCAAGTTTTTTCACTAACACCTCGTTAAGACAGAAAGGCATTAAATTTTGAAGCTGTTTTCTGTTTCATTTATAAAAGCGTTTCATATCTGGCAGTTAAGGTTTCCGTAGTTGCTGCAAAATACGGTTCGATAGTTGTTGAATGTTGATATTTCAATAGTTACTACTACTTGTCTTCTGAAGGTAACGTTTACTTCGTTATTGCAAATTTGTGCTGTTAGTCAGTCTTTAACGTTGTTCATTTTCCCTTTCGCAAAGATTTAATGAGACAACCAACCATCTGAGATTGGTGAAAACGTTTGAAATAAACCTTGTTTTAATTATGAATGACTATTTCAGGTGCGTAAAAAGCAACGGTTACTTAAAAAGTAACAGAAAATCACTAACAGTTAAGCCATTTCCAAAGTAACAGAAGTGACAGTTTGGTTCAAGTGAAGTAAGCCTCATGATGTTCTTGTGGTGAAAATTGCATCATCAAACATATTCTGCCGAAACAAGGGTTATGGCATCAATCTCACAGATTGGCGTCGTAATTTCTGAGATATAGCCTAACATTAAAAGTTGCAAAATGCCTGAAAAGTGGAATAACTCTCGTGGAAGTTTGACGCTACTACAGTACTTGCCTGCTTTGAAAAATTAAAAAGTCGGTTTAAACTTATTGAGAGATCTATGATCATTTCATTTCTTTAGTGTTAATAAGGAAAAGAATTTTTTACCTTCTCCGGGATAGTCAAAAGCTGCTCTAATAAGCGGTTTGTACTACTCGGTGCTCTAATAAGTGGTTTTCACTGTAACCATTTATCACGTGTAAAGTGTATAGTGATAGGCAGGTGTTTTGTTTTTGGCTTTAAACGGTCGAATTTGTGCTATTTGGTTTTGTCTGCAGCTAAGCTAAATATTATGAGTAAGAGACCAAGAGACCACATAGGCCGAAAATAAGTGGCAGCCAAAAGAGGCCTAAAGCTAAGGCAAAAACAGACCGAAACATAATGAAAGGTGCATTGGACAGGTATTTTAACCACTGAGGGTATACCCTCAATGCCACACCATATCCAAGATGGCGACAACGTGGTGTGCAGCCAGCCTGGTCATGTTACGCCAGATGATCAAAGTGGAAGTGTATCTACGAGAAGTGATACTGTTGCGGCCAGTGGCCCAACTATATGAACAAGTACGTACGGACTGGAACCAGTGCTTTGTAATAGACTGCTCATTGAGCCATCCGGCTGGGCACAAACCGTTCGCATGTTCCCACAGCGTTTTACGTAACACGTGACTCAATATTCACGCCGTTCGTTGATGCGTTTTTCTGCTCGCCTTTCTGTGCATGTATTTACGATCTCGCGGAACCTTACTTGCTCTTTTCGTCAGTAGTGCCGTGAGCGAGTTATCGTCTGCCTGATCCATTAACTGTTTTCTGCGACATGTTTGCTGCTGTATAATCGCAAAAGACAAGTCGTCGTCTGTGTTAATGGTCGATAAATGCTGCCGTTTTGCATCATTAAAACCAGTGCAGAACTCGAGGCAATAAATTGTACAGTGTCACCTCTCAACTCTCCTGCCTGTTTCGTGTCTCTAACAGCCGCGAGCCTGAGTAACGCCTTCATCATCGCATAGGACAGCGTGAATCAGATTCACCGCTCGTGCTTGTGTGTTACAGAGTGAGAGACACGTCAACAATACAAGTCGTTTCGAAAGTGTTGATTCTGACAAAGAAGGAACCTCGTCGGATGTGCATCTGTTGAGGCATGCGAGCAAGAATATTCAAAATTTGGGTGAACAAATGATCCTGCTACTTAGCCAGGTGTCATGAGTGGGAATGTTAGGGACTGCCTTGGACTATTTAGCCAAAATAGGATAGCTTGCAATCACAATAGAAGTTTTCCCCAGAAAAGAGAGTGATGGGACACGGTTTTCTAAGTTTACCACCAGATGGTGAAAAGCTTCGTCATCCATGGCTATTATTCCTAGCCTTGAAAAATATAATATTTTGCTACTACTACAAACTTTTCAGCTCTGGATATCCACTAGCACAGCACTCAATACCTCTCCTCTCTACAGGTACTACACTCGCACCTCCCTTCTGATCGGGGAGGTAGCCTATCTGGCCAGAGAGGAAGCACGTTGTAATTCTTGGAAAAAGTTGTGATTCTTTGATTTATCGGGTTTTCGGCGGCGCTGTCCATTAAAGTCTCTGCTGGAGAGGTCTTGACGTCACCCTTTCGGGCCTCGCCTTCGTAACATCGTCACCAATATCTTTCATTACTCGTTGATGCAGCCCCTCAAAAATTTTTACACACCTCTGAGTGAGTGGGGCCCCGAAAAAGTGTGTGAAATCGGGCCCCGCGCTTGCTAACGCCGGCCCTGCTCACACACGAAGGTGTTTCCAAACATCGAGTGCATTTTTAGTGCGAAAACTTTCAGTTTGGGAAATCCATCTTTGCTGAGTTCATTGCGCCAAGTACTGAGTTGATTGCACCAGATGTACTTCACAAGGCAACGAACGCCAGGGCACCGAAAAAACACAGAGGTTATCCAGACAGGTGCCCCAGCGGACGGTTAGTAGCGAGCCGTGCCTTCTAATTTGACCGCAAAATAAATAAATAAAACAAAATGGCACACAGAAAAGGTATCATTCTTTGTTCTTACACAAAAGCACTTTATCCAGCGCAAAATTTTGACGAATGTTTCTCGAAATGATCATATATCGGCAATTGACTCTATGCGTACCACAGTTTGCTGGAGGCCCCCTTTGGATCTTGAGGCCCTCGGCTTGAGCCTACATAGCCTCTTGGTAAATCCGGCCGTGTTTGTGGTTAAATACCAATCATTTACGAAATTTTCGATCAGATGGCCTGTCTCAAGATAAATCTTATAAGGAGATATTAACCAGTACGCAGGGCCGGCCTTAAGCCGATGCAACCGATGCGGCTGCATTGGGTCCCGCGCCTCTAGGGGCCCCGCGCCATGGTGGCTGGGTAGATTGTTTATTTTTGCCAGATACTCCTTGCGCACGAGAATTACAGAAAGGCTTGTATATCTCATTGTTAGCAAATAATTATCTCGTTTGAATGAACGATGAATTTCCTCAAATTATTATCGAACGTTATATCAAACTTGCTCAATTCTCGTGTTGAACGTTATTTCTGCGCTCCACCACGTCCCACTCTTTATGGATAGAATTTGGTTGTTACAAGCTGCAGTTGAGACTGAAGCAGACCTACAACTACCGCAAATAAGGTGTGTGCTGTGTAGTGATTCAACTCCCAATGAACAGGTCAAGACGAGTGTCTGTCATATAAACTTTGATTGCAGTTGTGCTGACGTAACGTTTTTCAGTTTTCTAAAGATTCTTCTGGTTTGGAAAGTTTTTGGTTGGTTGCGGGTCATCTGTATTTTATCCAAGGCTTACAGTTTTGCTTCATGGAAGATTTTGACACAGACTAGATCAGTTTTTTTTTAAGGAAAATGTTAGGTATCCGATATGGACTTGTAGGGACCCGATTTCTCTGATTCTAGAGACCCGATTTTCCCTGATTCTAGGGACCCGCTGATAATTTTCTCTGATTCTAGGGACCAGATTCTCAATTCTAGGGACTCGAATCGGGTCCCTAAAACGCCCTAAAAAAACGCTGGACTAGATATTTTATGATTTGTCAAAATAAAATTAATTGTACCACGTTGAAGCAAACAACAAAAAATGAGAGGTTGGTCCCGTGGAAGCCAAAAATCTTGTGCAAACCAGGTAACAATTTTGTGAAGTGTTCGCACTTAAAATTTGCCTCCTTTCCTTTGTCCACAAAATAGTTCGTCGGCAGTATATGTCGGTCGTGCAAGTAGCCTACGTTTATCGTTTGCCGCCCCAACAAACTTTTATTGCAATTTACCTATTTGCGAGTATAAATCGGTAGAAAAACCAGCACTTCAAAGTCCAACGTAAGGTACACTTAAAGCTGCTCTGCGCCTTAACTAGGCAAGGCAAAAATTGTGAATGCCATCCAGCACACTCGTACCTGTTTATCAATATACTGGGAAGCGGCAGCTATATACTTCTGTTTCATCAACCAACCAGGCACAATGTATATTGCATTTGATAAATGTTTCTACAATTGTGAGGCGATAGTTGAAAAATCTTTGTACTTTACATTTCACATTTCTAATTCATGAAGAAAAGTTTGCATTCCAAGTCCATGCGTAATGAAGCATAATGAACAAGCTCCATAACTGAGGTTACCAACCTGGGATACATGCACCCCTATGGGTACATTTGCCTATCTGAAAGAGTACAATTATTGTACATTTGCAACAAATTAACTTTGAGACATAAAAACGAAGTCTACCTTTATAGTTCCAAATTTCTAAAAGTTTTATTAAAAATTCAGTAGATTTTTGGTATTTTGCTCAGCCTTTTCGTCGTAGGAAATTTTAGGGGTACATGCTCATCTATCGAAGTGCTGAAGGGGTACATAGTCAGAGAAAGGTTGGGAACCCTATTCTATAAATTTGGGCTTTTGGGGAACTTAGGGCGGATGCATGGGGTGCTCTCTTGTGAAGTCTGATTTTTTCGTGTATTGCGTAATAGGCTAAAGCGGGTAGTTGACCATGCGCGCAGACGTTCCTTCTATGCAAGAACGCGTCTGCGTTTGTGGTTACCGAAAGCGAGAAAGACAATCAGTTCATGTTAGCAGTTTTCTTCAAGTCACTTGTTCTTCGAACGAAAATGTAGTTCAACAAGTGCGAAGTAATTGCATTGTAAGTTTAATTAGCAGGTCAGTTCGGTTTGATTGAAGTAACTTTGCGCTTGCGCTTGCCGCTCCATTACAGAGCTTCCTTTACAACTTTCGGCTTGATTAAGTCGAATGGTAGCGGTACACTGGCTAATATCCACCAGAGCACCATGTTATTAGTCATAAACATGATCGTAGCTGGGGAACACATCAGCTATTCCCACTCCCCGTAAAAGAAACTGTTGTGTTTTCGTATGTTCTACATACAGATCAACTCCAAAAATTTGCCGTCTTTTTTATATTCATATAGTCATTTTGTTACAATATCTTCATCAAAAAGGTGATAGCGCGGTTGACTGAGCACCATGACGTAATAACACCACTGTCCATAGGGGCCCCGCGCCTAGGTCTTGCATTGGGCCCCGCACTTTCTAGGATCGGCCCTGCCAGTACGACAAGGAGAAATTCAAATAAAACTTTTCTTAAAAATGATGAGAGTATAAAATTTCATCTATTCTTCGGAAATTTCTGCAAATGTCAAAATTGCTACGCAATGTATTGAAATTTTCGGAGGGGGCAAATGCCCCAAATGCCCTCCCCCGGTTGCGCGCCTGCAGGCGGTTCACCGTTAATTTTTAAGTGACAGGAGATCTTGGTCGACATGGACAATCGAAATTTTATCACGAATACTCAAGTACTACGCAACGGTCAGCAAAAATCCTCTTCGTGTAAGTTGAGCCGATAAACTCAGATATTTCCTATGTTTTGTGTTACACTTAATTTTTATTGCAAAATTTGCAAGCAGTTACGCTTCTTTGAAGAACTTTAGCCACAACAACCGCACCCAAGGCCATATGGAGAAGTCGCAACAGGAGCTGAAAAGGACGAGGTTACAAAATAGAAGATTGAAAAAGTTGGCAGAAATAGCCGCTGTATACAATAAAAGTATCAGCGGGCAAATCAGAGAATACGACGATGGTTTCAGTTCTAAAGCAAAACAAATATTTACGAAAAATAAAAAGAGGTACATTATCTAATTGTTTCAGTAATTACGTTCATATTGCATACTTGACTTTTCTTGTTTTGATCATTGGTTTAATATAGTCTTTGATGTTTTCATGATGTTTTTTTAACAGCATGATACAGCTGGTTGTAAAGAACTTGCTGAGGATTGTTGGGGGAAAGGAATACGAAAAAATGACACAGTCAAGAGCAATCCAGCAACTGGTATTTACTTGCAACCTCCCTCAAAGGTTTTCACTTTCAGCAAGGATGACGTCCGGTACAAATTTTTTCCCAATTAATGTTTAGATTAGTTGAAAAATTACATAATCAAATAAAACTTTCGCATAAATTCATCACATCTTTTATTAAAGGTCTAAAAGCAAAGATCCAAGAACTACCAAAAACAATTATGTGGTTGCAGCTGTTCTTCAGCACGGCTTTCGAAAAGCGATCTTACGCATGGAAGATTAGAACAGTTTGCAAGGGAGAGCGTGGTTGCATGGTGACGTACGTTTTGTTGGTTTTTATCGAGTTCAAGCCGCAATAGCTGACAAATTTTTTAAAAATTGTCTCTCTGTTGCATGTGAACAGAAAGAACTAACCCAAAAACGTTTTTGGACGCGGCTTACAATGGAATGAAATCTATACAGTAATCGACTTACGACAATGAATATGTTCACTTTTATTAAGCAGTTTCGTGTGCAAGAACCTATAAGGAAAACGCATGGGCGAGGCAATAGCCTTTTTCACGTAGTTCATGCCAGTGGCGTAGCTAAGGGCGGGCGGGGACGGGGCGGTCCGCCCCTGGCGGCACTTTTATGGGGCGGCACTATGGGCAATGCTGCTGTAGGCTATAAACCTGCAAAGGATGTACTGAAATAAAAGTGGTTTTAATGTCGGGACACTTGAAGCACAGTTGAAGCACAGTTTTGATTTTGAGTAATTTAAACTATGGCATGTGCATTTAAACGATTGTTATCTTAGCCAAACAATAAACAATCGTGTCTCGAGGATGTTGTATCAATAGGCTTTTTTTACATGAAGCTGCAACACGGTTCTCAACACGCTTATCAACTCACTTGATGTCAAATTTTACTGATTCACTACACGGTTGATTGATCGAGTGTCGGGTGGTTGTTGACGTTTCATCGTAGTCCTTAAATGACGTTATAGAACTCAGTAGGAGTATGGTGGATGACTGTGAAAAAACGTGTGGCTGTGGTCAATGGTGTACGCAGAAAATTTTCATGGGGGGGGGTTCATTCAGTGGCATATGGTGGTCATTTGTAATTGGTGTGCACTATTTATTACGTCACAATTTGACGTCATATTCATGCTTCCCAACCAACCTTTTTGTGAAATTTGTTGACACGCTATGCATGTTCTTCTACACGCACTCTCCTTAATTTATGTGTCATTGCATTGAATACAAACTATCAGTAATCACTGCGTCAGAGCAATTTACAACTGCAAAATCAAGCTGCGCTGATCTCTCGTTGAATACGAGCAGTGGAACATAGAAAGTGTGTGGATGGACTGTCTAACGCACACCCCGGTTTGCAAGATCGAATCTTGCCAAACTACACAAGAATTGAGAATGCGCATATAGTACGCAAAATATCTTTCGATTTTTTGTTATGTATAGAAGTCCAGCAAAGTTTTAGTTTTCCTTTTTCCCTGCTGAGACATTATCAAATGCCTGAATGCTTCTGTGTTAACAACTGCTGTTTTTGAGCTCGTGCAACAGTTTTATCATGCTACAGAAACTGGTGATGTAGCCAATGCGGTCAGCGCTTGTGCTGCTCGGCCATAGCAGACAAAATAAAAACAATTGTTTCGGATAAACTGAACTATCGCGAAACAAAATCTTGAACTTGCGTAGTGGACGAAAGGTCTGCCAAAAGTGGTGAGATGGTTTCTGCATGCAGACGATAGTCCAGATTCTCACCAACACCTAATTATTGCTTTTTGGCCCATTTACAATGCTCCTTTCAATTTGCGTGTCAATTCATACCGTGGTATTTGCAACACTTTGAGAGCCGGCGTACGATATATTCGTACTTTGATTTCGGCCGAAAAAACAGCAGTTTTCGGTTGCTTTACCAACGCCCTAGCTCCTCCGACGATTGCGCTAGAGAGCTGTTGAATGGCTCAAAAGAATACAGAGATGCTGGTTTCCCCAAACGCTACCAACGAGGCAGCCTAGTCGTTGTATGAGTACTGTTCTAACTCCCGACTAAAACTGCCTGACATTTTAAGTTGCGAAGCCGAAGCAAGGCGTTTGGCTCTCACCACTTGATAGTTCGTTTCACAGATTTCCTGGTGCACAAATCTTTATTTACAAAAGGCTTCTGATTTAGCAGCAGCAGAAAAGCTTTACGATGGCGCGACAGCAGAAACAGCCAACGTGGTCCGGCCGCTAGCGATACACAACTCGACTCTCTGAAAACGTGGTCCACGCCGAAAAGGACAAAACTTCGAAAGCAAAATGCGAAATCGAGATCATTTGCGCGGACGCAGTGGAACGCGCACACACGAAATCCCTTGACGCGAATGACATTTTGAGACAAACCAGACTTCACCGTACGGGATACAATCGCGAGTAGGGAAACGGCAATTCGTAATGCGAAAAGTTAAATCCACTATGCTGCAATTAACGCGACACATAAGTAGTCTAATATTTAGCAGAACATAATGAAAAAATAACATGATAAATGTTGAATAATGATAAATGTTGAATAATGTATTTAGGCTTAAACTATTTACTTTAGAAGTACATTTCAAAGAATACAAATTACTAAATCGGTTCAATATACAAAGCTCGTCACTCATTTCAAGTGGTAATTAGCAGCTTTCCGACAATGTACAAATATTTCCAACTTTCTTCCACATACATTAGGTCTTTGCAGATTAAAGGTCGTCATGTGAATTATTCTGCACTTGATAGCGGCTTCAAACGTTTTCACTGCAGTCTGTGAAGACCGTCTCATTTCAAGAGCGAAAGTACATCATCACAGGCAACGTGTCAAAAAACGTTCTTCATTTATTATGAACACAATAACTGAAGTCGGAAACACTCAGGAAGACCAATTTAGAAATTGGCGCCCTACTGCGTAGTAGTTTTGCAACAAGTGCTACGTGTTAGCTAAATTTAGTGTTAAGAATGAGTCTGCAACCCTATGGTTCTTTCTTCAATGCAGTTGCAAAAAGTGTCTGTAACCCTGTGATTGCGCCGGCTTCAATGCCTTGTACTACGTGCTGTTTTGTCTGTTTTCATCGACCTGCGTTCTGCAGAGTGTGTGTGTTCATACTATGGACATCGTGTCTGCTAACAAACAAATAAATTAGATAATTGAACCACAAGAAGAACCTATACAAACAAAGACACTTTAAGTGAATGCTTTGCAACGTCCCGTACATGTCGTTAAAGAATGATTGCAAAAGAATACCTAACATTTTGTTCGAAATCTCAAGATTCCGAATAGTGTAGTTAAAAATCTTGACAGAAATGGAATCTGCATTAAATTACAAAGACAATGATATAAAATATATGTTCGTACATGTTCCGGAAAGTTATTTAAAATTAGGATGAACAACAGATTGTCAGCCAAGATTTATCTTTCTCAGACCCTATCTGTGCGTAAAACCGTACTTAACATTTTGTTCGAAATTTCAGGATTCCGAATAGTGTAGCCCAAAATTTTGACAGAAATAAAATCTGCATTAAATTACAAAGACGGTGATGTAAAATGTATGTTCGTACATGTTCCGGAAAGTTGTTTAAAATTAGGATGAACAACAGATTGTCAGCCATGATTTCTCTTTCTCAGACGGTATCTGAGCGTAAAAGCATACCTAACATTTTGTACGAAATCTGTCGATTCCGAATAGTGTAGTTCAACATTTTGAAAGAAATGAAATCTGCATCAAATTACAAAGACTATGATATAAAATGTATGTTCGTACATGTTCCGGAAAGTTGTTTAAAATCAGGATGAACAACAGATTGTCAGCCATGATTTCTCTGTCTCAGACCCTATCTGTGCGTAAAAGCGTACCTAACATTTTGTACGAAATCTCAGGATTCCGAATAGTGTAGTTCAAAATTTTGACAGAAATGGAATCTGCATTAAATTACAAAGACTGTGATATAAAATATGTGTACGTTCGTGTTCCGGAAAGCGGTTTGAAAACTTGCTTTTTTCATGTTTCTGGGATACAGCGGATTTCTTTAAATTTGATAATTGTTTTGCATTGCAATGTTTTCTTTTTCAGGCTACGTCTTCAGTTGTGATGGAATATTGAATCCCTTTCATTTGCTGTAAAGAAACCTGGTTTGTTTTTGCCAATTTGCGAATAAAATTTTTCCTCCGAACCTCGCATCCCCCGAAAAGTGCGGCTGAGAAAAGTGCGGCTAACTTCATCTTGGTCTTTTGGCTGGAGGGTGTTTACAACGGTAATGTTGCGAAATGTAACCAGAAAATTTTTACAACTACATTGTTTTTCATGACTTTTTCAAAATGAAAAAAACTTCTACCCTAGATTAGCTGGCACAAGCAATACATGAGAAAAACATATTAAATCTCAATCTTTGCAACCTAAACAGAAGAAACCATGCAACATTGGTTCCCAACTTTTTCTGATGGCACACCATTTGCGAGTCCCGTGCTGTCACCGACCAAATCTCATTCGATCATAGGTTTGGCAAACCAGACTTGACACAATGCGGCATGAACTAAATGGCTGTTATTCAAGCTCGTACAATCCTAACTGGATTTGAAACCAAGTTAAGCCTATTCAAAATTGGAACGCAATTATTTTAAATATTTTTCCAAGTTGCTTAAATTGGAAAAATATGGAAGTTGACAGTGATTTGGAGATACATGCGAAGCACCTAAATTTAAGTGAAGACTTTGAAGGTACTCTTTGAGGATCTACAGAAGATGCGTGTGCCTGATTGGATTGTTACTCTTTTTCATTGTAATTTGCAAAATGCAGACATTAATTCACAGTTGCAAGATGAGCTCCCTGATATGAGTGTGGATCTCGAAGCTCAATCACTGTTAAAACGAAAAAAACTGCGTGACAGTGCCATGTAAATACCGCTGTTAAATACCCGAAATTTTGTGCAGCTGTTGAGCCGTTTTTAATTACATTCTCAATTTCCTAGATGCTTGAACCTGGTGTTAGTCATGCAAATACATTCCTAAAGCATAAGAACCGACTGAACTCTGAAGAGCATGGCGACTTGCTACTAAACACACCAATCTCCAGCTAGATAAAAATGCTCTTGCTGTTTCTCACAGGAAACACCCTTCTCATTGATGGGGTCTCAACTTGCAATGAAAAGTTCGCCATTTTCCTTTTGTGCTTGTATTAATAATAATGCTTCTTGCTCATTGCCTTTCAGTTGCAGTTAGATAGATGTAAGATCAGTAGTTGGTGTTAATCCAAATGCCCCCGTATTTGTGAGGTAGTGGGATCTGAGAAGTTCAACTCGTTCGGGGCTCGGTGAGATGTCTAGGATTTTATCAAGGGTTCGACAGCCAAAATAATTTACACACCCCGGCTTTACATCTATTTCCCTCAATATCTGCAGCGCACACTGCCTTCATTGGCTTCTCTGTTTTGGCTTTTGTATAAAATTGAGCTAAGTTTCAGACAGGAACTTGGAACCAAAGTCTTCTCGGGCGGGTGGAAGTTCGTAACCTCAATGATTGCAGACACTCTTCTGAAGAGCAATGATTTGTAATGAATATCAATATGTGGCTCATATGCATTTTCTGGGTCAACCTTTCCGACAGAAAAAAACACATTTTCTCTGTTTTTTTCGATTTAAAGAAAGCCCAGTGCGTTGAAAAACATCCAGAATTTCAAAATCTGCAAAAAATCCCAGTGCGAAAACAGCCAAATTTCAAAATCTTCAAAAAAGAAAAATTCTTAACCCTACTCTTGGAGTATACTATTCTGGATGTAGTGTTGTACCAAGTATTACGAGTTAGCGAACAACTGTGATTATAGAAAGTGTCTGTAATCTTGTGGTCCTACCCCAACGCCATTACAAAATCCTCTGTGTCTGTTATTATCAATCTGCGTTGTGGAGACAGTGTGTGTTTGGGCTCTATGAACTTCGTGTCTGGTTCAAACATTTGAAATTTAAAACAATGCAGTGTACGGCAGGAACAGATTCAATGGATACTGCATGAGACAAAGTTGCGCGTTCCACTTGAACATTTTCTCTATCTCTTTTTAGGTATATTTGGGTGCTCATTAAGCATTACACAAGTGTATGGTGGCCCACTTCTCGTTTTATGGTGGCGGAGACAAGCTACACGCACAACTCGCAACTCTTCTCCAAGAAAAATTTGTGGAAGGAAATGTTGCAAAAGAGCCAAAAAGTAGCCAAATAGCCACATAAAATTTTGGAGCCAAGTGCTTCTCAAAAGAGCCACATTTCTGTTTTTTGGCTCCAACAGAGCTAATCTGGCAACCCTGCTTCAGTTCACTGTCTCCCAGTCTAGATTCCGTGGTAAGCGCACGCACGATGTTTTAGGACCTTCTGAGTCACGCGGCAAAAAATAAAACAATTTACCTTTCACGTTTCGGCAAAAACCGACACGCTCTATTCGATTTTTTACTCAAAAAACCCAATGCATTGGAAACAGAGCCGGATTAAGGGGGACAACGGGGTCAATTGACCCGGTCCCCCCACTGCAAGAGGCCCCGTGATGAAGTTTATTTGTTTTAAATAAATTACTCGTTTGAAAATTTTTCGTTTCAGAAGCGATACAAGAATGCAACTCTATATTATATTCCTATGTTGCATCAAAGTATCAGGGGCACCCAACAGCTACTGACTTCTCTGTAGGTTTGACTGTCTGCCAGTTTTAGTAATCGCTACTGAATAGCCTATAAGTATTTCCGGTTTTGTTCAATGCATATATATTTGATTTCGCTGCTAACTTTTTCCTAATAATCGTTCTTTTGGCATGAGTATGACTCTCTACTCGTGAATCACGCCTATTGCACAAATGTCACAAAAACGTTACTATTTGCGTGCTAAAGTTTCGTGGTTGCTAACTGCTGTTTCGTGTCAATCAATGTTGCCACTGGTGTCAGTCTCGTTAACATCAGATTGTTGCTTTTTTCAACATCAGATAACATCAAACTTTTACACTACAGTTTCATATAAGCCAAATGGTTCTATTAACAAACCTAACAAAGCGCCATTAACCTCGTTGAATCCGAAACTGTGAGGAATTTGTCCCGCTAATTCGTAATCAGGGACGGATTTACGCATAAGCCAAATAGGCCTAAGGCCCCGCGCTTTTGGGGGCCCCGCGCAACTCCTTCCTATAATAAATCATTACTAACTTAAAATTGCGAAAGTGCGCAGAGGCGTAACTTCGCAAATTACTTTGAAATGAGCGAAAATGCCAACGTCAAGACTCTTATTAGTACAGTAACAACACGACAATATTGTTTGTTATGCAATACAAGAATCACAATACTGCGTTTCATCGGAGTTCTGCAGTGTCTGTCGCCCTTGCGTTAAAATTTGATGTTACCGGCGTTCTAAATTGCGAAAAACTTATTGATAACTTCGTTTGCCTGAAGGCATGAAAAAAAACTTTGTGATAGATTGTCACTGTTGGATATGTTGGTGGAAAATATTTGGTATCTGTTGATGCAGATAATTATATATTTGCCTCATCTTCATGGATATAATTGCTTGTGCTAGTGAGTGCTACCTGTGGTAACGGTTTCAAATGTGCTTTACAGAAAGGCTTTTAGGTTAGAGCAATGTTGTAGCCAGACATTTTGATTGGAGTGATAAAAAATACGGACACCTCACTTTGGTCATGAATTTAAAGAAATATTCATACAGTGACGTCATTTTGCTACAATGGGCCACGTATCCCCCTTGGCTACACCCTGTCTTACAGTATACCTTGTTGTTCTGTACAGGCTTCTTTTTTATAGCAAAGATAGAACTTTATACAATTTCGTTATTTAATTTATCCGTAATGGCTTTCACTTGTTGAAGTTGTTGCAGCAGTAAATCATTTAGTCGCTGCTGAAATACTAGATCTCTAGCCATTGCAGCACAGTGGTCTCTAGTAGTTAGACATTTGTCAATTACGCTGTTTCTGGAATATATGAGCCTTAGTAGGCAAATTTGTAGCGTGTTTGATGCGGATCCTATTTTCCTTGTTTCCAACTAGATTACCAGTATACAGAGCTTGCTTGTTGAAGCTCTAGATCAGTGGTTCCCAACCTTTTTCATCTCGCGACCCCATTTGCAAATATGACATAAGCTCGCGACCCCATTCAAAAAATGACATAGTCGCTCAGCCCCAGCCATTAACTGCA
>Ga0210059_1004225_pt1 | contig 23147 bp, 15 predicted proteins | sample Ectturendosymbi2_FD_188042 | JGI IMG/M metagenome (GOLD analysis project Ga0210059, IMG submission 188042) | Ecteinascidia turbinata endosymbiont from Florida, USA - Sample 2 (SPAdes) (version 2) | ecosystem: Host-associated > Tunicates > Ascidians > Unclassified | place: Key West, Florida...
CCCCCCCCCGGGCGCTGGCTAACCTCGTTACGCCCACTGGTTGTACCGGGAGAAGATCTACGGATCGTGTGTGTAAACTAATATTGATCAGACGTGAATAATGAAATCGCTTTTTATTAACATAATTTGGACCACGCCTAACTGTCTCGATGATAGCCTTTAGTGGCTTAGTTACTTTATATCTGCGAAAATTTGAAAAGAAGCTGTGCTTTGCACTGCTGTTGATCGATCGGGTGTTTGAAGAAAGTTGGACGACAGCGATCGTTTGAAACAAATCTCTTCCAATAATGCTCTGGAAGTCATTAATCCTTTGCATTATTTGGGCAAGCAACCAGTGATTGTTATGTTGCTCCTGTGAAATTCGCGCCTATTTCAGGAATGCGTAAAATCCACGGATATTTTTATGCTACGTTCGTTATTTTTTCTCTACAGATTAAGAGTTTATCTGCATATGTTTATCTTGACAGTAGACGGAAGCTTTGAGTGATTGCCGCCCTTGTAGATAAATGTTAAAGGTTTGTGTTGTCAATATCTACTCGCAATCCAACGCTTCTAATTTCCTCACCCTGTCAACCATAGTGTCGACTTGAGCTTGAAGTTCACTAAATGCAGTGACCATGATGACGTTGGTAGATGCAGGAGCAGTAGCGATCTGAACAAGCTCAGCCTCAACCGCGTTGCCAACACCGATGGCAATCACTCGAGTACATTTCGCTGCAACGATACCAAAGCATTTTGGTTGATTGCAAAGAAAATCCTCCATTTCAATTTTTTGTGAAGTCCTTGATGATTCATCGTTTGGTATAAATTTCACGATGCAACTGTCCTATTCGCAATATGTCCTCCAAAAAGGAAAGTTATAAATACCTTGACATTATAAAGGCAATTCAAATGTTTATATCAACTCCCACCTACATTATTTCGTAAGCTCATTACAGTAGAATGCTCTATCATTTTAACAAAATTCTAGGCGTGTACGTATGACTAATGTTGATCTTATAGTGAAAATAACGGCCAAAGAATATTTTGATCTTGACAGCTTCTTTAATTTTGCAAGTAATATTGGAAAACCTACCCGGTTCTTATTCGTTTGCTAGGTATACAAACAGTAACTTCGCCAAATGGTCAAAAGTTAATGAAGCAAAAGACTTCTTACACTACCTCTCAATTGTCGTGCTGCTCCGGGTAGAATGTTCGAATCTTGAGTCTTTCCATCGGTAAGAACAATGCACACTGTTGGCACTTTTCCCTCTCTCCAGCCATTGTATTTCTGAAATACAAATGTCAAATCTTACTGAAACCATCAAGAAATTTTAAGACAACGCAAAAGCCACTGAGACGGTTTCGAGCATTGTCAAATATAAAGGTCAAACACGGTTGTGCCACTGTATTGCTGTCCGATAAAATACAGTTTTAATCACATTTATGCTCACTATTTCACCATCATCATAGCAATCGATGTCATCTGCGTTGTCCAAATATTAAAGACTGGCAAGGCTGCAGGCTGCCATGAAATCCGACCTGAAGTGCCCTAAGCTGTGAACAGAGGAGTTCTTTGGATAAATCGTGTGTGTCAAGTAGCCTGGTGTTCTGGAAGATTAGTAGACTGGGTTTGGGAATCCCCATACATAAGAAGAGAGACAGGAGATAATGTAAAAAAAAATTTTTTTCAAACCAGTGTTTGAGAATATCCAATGCGGTTTTTGTACTGGCCGTAATACTATAAACTTTCATTCTCCAGTAAAAGTTCGAAAAATCTTGGGAGCATTCCAAAAATATAGACGCATATTTCTTCGACATCGAGAAAGCATGTGACGAGGTCCCTCGGGAAAATCTTTGTGGAGTGTTGTGGGAGTACATTGTTGACAGCCCCCTCTTGCTATGGCCGTCAAGTCACTGTTTTACTGCTCAGAAGCTTCTGTCCGCGTCGCCGGAGTTAAATCACAATGGTTCACCGTTGGCGTTGCACTCAGACAAGAGCACGTTCCGTCACCAATCATCTTATAATTCTGTATGAATTGGATAAACAGTTATAACTGGGTCGACAAGGGTGTCACTGTTGGAAACTCCAGAATCAACTGTTTGCTTTTTGTGGCCTATATGGTACTACAGTACTTGCATTTTGCATTCTCTTCAACATGCAACTGATCTGTTTTCAGCTCCGTGCAACCAGGCTGGAATGGAAATTAGCAGAAAAAAAGACCAAGGAATACGTCTCACAAAAAGAAGCCAGTTGAGTGGGATTACGCTGCAGCAAATCGACAAGTCCGAGTAGCGCGGTATTCGCGACTGACGGAAGGCGGAACAAGGAGATTGATACACGGATTAGTAAAGTTAACATAGTTCTGCGTTACTTCTCTGTGGTGACGAAACGGGAGCTTCCAACCACCGCAATGCTGTCATTTTTCAAAGCGGTCTTTGTTCCGATTATCACCCATGGCCATGGTCATGAATCTTGGTTAATGACTGACAGAACGGTATCTCTAGTACAAGCGGCAGAGGTGACCCAATTGCGCAGAGTTGATGACATGACGCTTCGAGGCAAAGGGCAACTGTGAAATTTGTAAAGCCCTGAATGTTGAACCATTCATCACCCCGTAAAGAAAGATATCAGCTACGATCCTTTGGCACGTGCCCAGAGTTCCCCACGAGCAATCAATTACAATGCACGGCCTGCTGGCTACAGCCAATTAAATGCGGCGCAGAGATTGACCAAGGACTTGGTGGGGTGACATTTCAGACCTTGCTTGGTCCGGTCTCGGTATGGATCCAGCAAATCTACCACGGGTTGCTGAAACCGTGCCGTATTTCGAGTCCTCCTAGGGTTGCTGTCCCCGCGATCCTCTTCAGAGAAAAAGCGCGCATGAAAATGAAAAAATTCTATTACGTAGATAAAACAAATAACGTCAGCCACTAATCATGTGCTCGAACATATTGCATGCATTCACACATAAGACAATAAATTGTTTTATCGTTGCCAAAATGGGCTTGGGTTTCTACTGAACCATGCGCTCTGTTTTATCAGCTCTTACCTGAAGGTGGTGCTCGGCGGAAACTTTGAGGGCCTGGCCAGTTTGTGTCCCCTGACCATAATATGGTATATTGGCAATAGCATCCAAGATACCTTGCTTATTGAAGTTAGTGTTGAAGAAAAGTCGCGGATCAACCCAACTGTTATAGCGAGCAATTGAAATGTGGGATGCCTTTCTTCCGATTTCAATGTCGTTAACCACCTACGAAAAAAATTCGTGGTTAGGTTTTTGTCTCTTTCAGACCTGCCGTACTCTACTCTCCATGATTTCGTTGCTGATATTGGATCATATAAAAAAGAAAAGTTGAAAGATACTTGTTCTACGGTGAGCGTCACGTACTTAGCATTAACCTTCACAAAAACGGCAGATCTACAACTGAAAGCGATAGGTCATGTTGGATGTTTCTCCATGAAGGTTGGAAACGTGTGGCAGTCGTCAGGCATTAGGGCATTATCTTCGAAGCTGTTGCCTATTACTCTTGCAAAAAGAGCAATCAGATCACAACTAGTTTTTGCCGTACGTTCCACGCTATGCTTACGCAAAGCAAAGCGTTTTGATATACTTGCCGCAGTTAGGAAGTCCTTGATTAGCTGAAAGTTGTCTTCACCAACGGAACTACTGGAGTCGACCATGAAGTGAACATCCAGGCTTGCGTTGCATCGGACAACCGACGTTGAAGCTGTATAGAATGTATGTTATGTAGCATGCCTAGAGTTCGTTAAATAATCGTGGCCATACAAGATCCGCGGTTTTTGTGTAACTGGTCAAAACCATGCTAGCAGACAGTCGAAAGACGGATACAACGATGACCTCGGTTGACAGATTAACACAACTAAGTCTTCACGGTTGTACAGGATTTATTCGATTGATTCAAAATTGTTGTGATTATGATCACGCTTGCCACACGCAAATTAGGCAATTCTATAACAGTAACCAATTTTTTCCTGAAAAGGCTAGGACATCGACTACTTTGACATTGGTAGGCGCTAGGAACTATTTTCTTATCAATGCTTTTGACCTCAACTAGATATCTTCAATAAAAAGAACCTAGCACAAGAGCATTTATGCGGCTAAACTCGTTTTACTTCTGCCTACGGTCATAAGCGACTCTTGCTAGCAACACTATCTCCGGACATCGATTGTCTGTACCGATTTGAGCGATCCGAGCGTGTGTCTGAGCCCTCGGGGGTTTCAAGCGCTAAATGCATTGAGCAAGTTGGCGCCTGTTACCTGTGGAGAGTCAAGCGACAGTATTTGACGAACGTGACTGATGACCACAGAAAAACATTTTGTAACAAAAGAAGCGATGCTGCTCGTTTGAATCGCTTTTCGTGTAAGTGCTGCTGAACAAACAACTCAAGTCGTTGAATAGCTCGTGCTCTGAATCAGTAAACGGCAGATAACGTTTCTACTGGTACTTCGGAATGTATTTAACAACCGCTAGATGGTGAACGAAGCACAGCGACTCGAGCGATATTTTCTTTCGGAATGAGACACGTTTTGGTTCTTGATTTCAACGATAAATCGGATGATATGTCAGATGGCGAATTTTTGCACGAGACGAAAAAGGGTGTTGTGGATGTTAGGACGGGATCGGTGTCAACAGGTGTTGTGGCTTCTGTAAAACTTGGTCAAGGTGGATCTTCCTTGATGAGTTTTGTGGATTTGGCATTTCGACTACGCGTCTTAGACTTGTCCTAGTTACGGCACTGCTAAGTTATTTGAGAAGCATGGCAGTTTGAAAACTGCAGTTTTTTGAACATGAGTTATCAACACAACGACAAGAAATACTTCACTCACCTCCTGCGACAACTGGTGCAACTGAAAGAAAAACAGCAGTAGTTCAACATAAAAGAAAAGCCAGTTATCAATTCCTAAATTTTTTAATTGAATTAACCTATTTAGCTGCCAGCAATTAATATTTCATAGCACGTTATGATATAAAATTAATATTGGAAGAAGCACGAACGCACAATCTTGGAAAGTAAAATTTGCAAACTTTGGCCTAGAAAGCACTAATGTTGCAACTCTTCCGCACAGTGAAGTTTTCTGAAAAGCGCGAAACACTAGCAAAAAATGGATTATTTCAAAGCTGTAATCTCCATCGGAATTTTTTAATTTAATCAGTAATCGCATCACTACTATAAATATGTCCTAGGTGCAAAGTATTTAAAGCATTACGTACAGCAAAACGTTTTAATTTTAACTCGATTTAAATGATTTTAATAACAGAGTATGTTGTTTTGCAACTTTCAGTTACCATATTACCTTCCAAAACTGCAAAATGTCGTTTGATGTAACCTTTCAGGCTTTAGATTGTGCTTTTGGTAAAAGAAAACGTTTTCGTGAAAACTGCTTATTGCGCAGTGCTTGCTCAAGCAGATAAATCGTGTGACCATCCACAAAAATTATAAAACCAAAACGCTTATCGTGACATCAACTGCTGTAATTTTGATCTGTTTGGTAAATTATTCTGAAATCCGCTTTGTGGCACCACTTGCTAAGAGCTTTAGTGTTTTGATCCGGAATTTACACAGTTGTGGTGTTACTTTGAAGTATCTATCATTATATGACATACCCAAATCCCACAAGGTTTAATTAGCGGCAAAAATTTGAAAGTTGCGAGTCACGGCAATTAAAAATGAACTGCTTCGAACTTTCCCTTTCCAGCTTTCTCCCCTCCTGGTTGAATGCGCATTATCTTGACGCGGTGCACATTCTCCCTGAGCGTCTAGTCGAAAAATTTCCAAAGTGAGTAATCGGTTTGTGTTATCGAAGCCACGGCGGCCGCAAATACGAAAAGATACGCGTGCAAAACTTAATATCGGGATCTTTCTAAGGCAGAGGCAGTTGCGATTTGAATTATTTTTTGCCTGAAGTAAAATCGCAGTTTTGCCGAAATGCACCGAACTCGTAATTTCGAAACTTGTTGATCTTTAGTATGCGAGAGAACGTACCTTCTTGAGAATGCACTCTCGCCACAAGAGCGATTGCCATCAAGAACTTGATCACCATCCTGAAAAGATCAATGAAAAAAAATGGTACTTGCAATGACTTACCCTGATCATCAAACGCACATTAGTTTGAAAGTGTCATTCAAGAATTTCAGAAAACAATACGGAATCGATTTGTAAGTTTGTTTAATCACTTAACTCTTACGAAATAAGTCAACCGTATCGTGCCCTTTAAGCGTTATAAAAAATGAAGTTAAAAGAAAATGATTTTGGTCAAGTAAGTACACAGCCAAGAAACCGTATCAAAACAAGTCAAAGAGGGGAATTGTACTGAATTGTTCACACGAATACTTCGGCACAAACTTAGCGGGAAATTTGAAAGATTTTGAGGAAAAGCATTTATGGCAGTAGTTGACGCATTGTGGAATTAATCAGCAGCAATCTTTCACATGAACGACAAAACGCTGAAAAAGAATGAAGTCTAAATAAATCATATATGTCAACCTCACATTTTCAAATTTGTTTAAGGGTGCACTTGTGCATTCACTGTACCTTCCCACTAGTGACGTTTGTTTGGAGGGGTGTGTTCTCAAACAGAAGTTGAAAATGCTTGATGTCAAACGACACTTTACACAAGTGATACGTGCTAAGAATTATTTGACTCTGATTTAGTTCCTTGTTCTCTCACCCAATCCAGACCGAAAGCACCTCTAAGTAATGTGAAAGGGCGCCGGGTTGGCAGGGTAGCAAACTTTCCTGAAATTTTCATGGTTGTCCACAGATAACTGCGATTTTTGCTAAAGATGACAAGCGCAAAGGAGTGTAAAAACAATTTGAAATAACAGCGAAACCTAACCCAGAAATCTGTCCTGCCTACATTAATTCTCGTTGGTTGGATTATCTTAGAAAGACAAGAGTATTGTGCGTGGTACGAAACTCTTTGAACACGCTATTGTACCACAAGAGTTTTGGCGACGTGTTGAGCGAGACCTGCCTCACTTTTTCAAAGCATTAAGCAGCGGGCCGCCCGCCCGGCAATACAGATGACGTTTGGGACTTATTCAGTCGGCGTGGCAGTGCGATGCGTGCAAGAACGACTACCAATTACGAACCAAACCACTGGCTACTACCTCGCGCACTGGTACTATTTATGACGTATAGATTGAGTCCAACGTTTTGCACATCCTTTGCCCTGAAAAAGTTGTAGTGCAAGTTCTATTTCATTGTTTTGTACGTGTCTAAAGTGAATCATCAGAAGCCCTGGGCTGTGGCGTTTAAAATGTGAGCACGGCACAGTGAAGTTATGTCGAAAGAGCAAATAAAAAATTACCTCTTTCAGTTTAGTCATCACCACCCGTTATTTCAACCGCGAAAGATACCATCTAACAGTTTATTCACAGAAAGACGTAATGTTCGTTTCCATATGCTAAGTTGCATCGGCACCACAACTTCTGAAGTGCCGCTGTTGCTACAGTAAGCGCCGCTGTCGCTATAATAAGACGCAGACAACGATATGAGGTACTCCAAAGATTTACAGCCATCAGATATATGTCTTGTTTCAAAATACCAATTTCAAAAACTAAAAATAAACTAACAACGCTTTTCCGTTGAACTAAGTATCTGCGTTAGTTAAGCACATCTAAAACCAAGTGATACCTGCATGAACATTTTCATGCTGATAGGTATTGGCAGGTTTTGGCAGCAGGATTTCAATGAAAGAAAATATTTTGAAATCAGTAGCAGACATTTCTAAATAATTGAGCATCAGTGCTTAGTATAATCTCACTTTCATTTCAAAGTGTTGCTTTGATAAAAATTTATGTTAGAAAAAGTTTGAAATACCTCAGCTGAAACCTATTGCTGTATCCCATGATTTGCTGAAAGGCAACTTTGCAGATGAGGATGCTTTCCCAAATATTGACTGATCTTGAAAATGCTGTATGTGAGATAGGAGTAATTCTTTAAGATGAAACAAAAGAAAAATAACATACTCACTTTTGACTTTTCAGTCTTTCGGTGCCTGCAAAGAAGATCTAACACTCAAAACGAACTCAGAAACACGCTGAAGATTGAGGTTTGCTCCCCTTCTTAAACAGCGTCGGTACAGTTCTTTGCATTACATGATGATAAACAAAACATGTTTGAAGCAAATAAATTTTTGAAAAAGAAGGAAAAAATTGTGCAAATTAGTAAGTAAAAAAGCGAAAAATTAAAAAAAAATGCGATCAGGAATGAATCACTTTTCTAGACAAAAAACGATGAATCAGGTTTACATCTATAAATGAAAAAAATGAAATGTGTTGTAACCACTTTTATTCTCGTACATTCGTAAGGCAATCTTCGTAAATGCAGTCGCTTTACTTATGAGCCTGATCAAATTGATGATGGTTCAAAGGTCAGTCAATTCCAACCTGACTCTGACGCGCATAAATTTGTTCAGAGGTTTAGAGTTTTGCTTATTTCAGATCATTGTTGTACTGTGTAATCTCCCAAAGAGCTGTACATGTTAGTCCTGCGATGTATTTGGCATTATTGTATCAACTTAATTGTCATGAACGTTACAAAAAACACTAAGTTGTAAAGTCGAATTTATTCCATTAAAACTTTGCTTGAGTACATTACAGACCATCTGTAATAACCTTTCTCTAAAAAACTACAAAAATAAGCATTGCTCAGAAAAAAACTGCGAAAGACGAGATAGCTTTTAACACATCAATTTTCTAAGGTCAAAGATATGCAAAAAGGGGGTTTGTTTCTTAATGGTGTGATTTAAACATCTACAAGCAGTACTCTCTCTATAAAATATCTGCTAAAACCATTCAATTTTTCGTCTAGTCTTGTTCAGGTACGCATTCCATAAGTGAACAAATTCGATTCCGGGTTTACTTAAAAGCAAGTGCTTATTTCGCCGGCGGGCAAGCCGACTGGACTGGACCGGCTACATTTTTTCGTCTACCGTTTCTTCTTCAATCTCAGACTGTCACAGTAGACCCAGCGCTTGTAGTAACCTTCACAGACAAGCCTTTGTAAAGACTGAATGGCCTAAGACACCCGCGTTTACAGGCACGAATGCAAATCCTATTTAAAATAGAGCGTTCCAAATGAGAGATTTGGAGAAAATACGGAAACCACAGCACAGACTTTTTTGGGCAAATTCGTGCTTGTACTAATTTGCTGAACGCGGTTTCGTTTGCTGACATCACTTCGACCACAAGGATAATTTTGTTCAACTCCAGCAGTTCGAACAAAAAGAGGGCGTAGGGTTTAAAGCAGTTCACGTTTTTTCAGTTGTTTGAAATAACCTGGGTCTTTTCAGTACGCACAACATAAACAAAGCTCGTTTAAAAAATTTTAGGTTGATCTACGCCAAGTGAAACTGCAGGTTGTCTTCAAATTTCGGTATAATGTAAACGACGGTCATGTATCCCCCTAAAAGTTTAGAGCTGCGTCCTGGAGCGTAAGCAAATATGTTTTGTTAAGGTCACCCACTTATTATTTTTTGAATGTTTTGTCAGTACAAAGAGAGTAAAAACACTTTGGAGACAATAACGCTTTTGAAAACATTGCAACCTACAGCAGAAATCTTAATTCCGGTTAAAAAGCAAAAAATCTCCACCGTTTTTTATTTCAACCAAAGTAACATTTCTATCCACTGCTTTAAATTGAAAAACTAAAGGCTACTTTGCTTCTGGTTTGCCGTTTTTTTTTTTTTGCTTTCAAATTTTCATTAGCTCACCACAAATTTTAGTAATATATAATCAACTTCAAATTGCACGGCATGGCGCATCATTTAGTGCAAGAGTCAAGTAAGCCTGAGTTTAATAAAATAAGAACTCAAAAACAGCTTTGCCGAGAATACAGAAAGGCTTAAATATATTATTCGTTAAACAGGCAAGATCGAAAGTATTGCTCAACAAAATCAGTCCTACTGCTTCTAAAGTGCTACTTTTCATGTCTCTTCAGCTGTGTCTCAGCGTCGTTAGCCAATTAGAGTAGTTTATGACGCAATAAATTCAGTTGTTTAATTTTTAAAGTTTTTGTCTGACCTTTCAGCAGCAAGTAATCTAAATGCAACGTGCAACGAACAAAACATAAAACTTATTGCTTCAAGCAAAATAAGTGTCAGTGATGCTTTCAACTAATTTTTAACTATATTCAGTGTTTTCGTGTTAACGCTTACTTTACGAAAATGTAACGTGTTCATACCACTAATTTGTTTCAACATTTTTGATTGCTAAAAATACAAACGTGGTAATGAAAGGAGCAGTAAACGTACATGTTTTTTTTCTTAAACGTTTATGCAACTCAGTGGGATTTTGATCAGGTCAAATATGCCTGTTAAAGGATTAGTTACTCATTTGAAGGCTTTGAGATAGTTTGGGATTTGTTTTTTTATATTGTTCTCTTTTTTGTATTTATAATCCTGTTGAAACGGAAATATCATCAACTAAATATTAAGGGTTTGTTTTTAGTCAATCGATAAACTTTGGCCTTTTGAAATAATACTTTGAAAAATAAAAGTCCAAAAATAACAGGCTACACCATGTGAATGAAATCCATTCATTAATTTGAATTTTTACCGTATAATAGCAGTCAAGCCCACAAAATGTCATGGTAAGAGTAGCGAAGTAATACACACAGAATTAGTCTCCGAACGAGAACACTCGAACTGCTCCAAGTGTTGAAAAGCATTGAGACATCGAAACGTTTTCAACTTTTGCCGCGAAATCGCTAAACTGAACTCTTGCAACAATCAGCGCGTTTAGCGTCACGCTGAGAACAATATTGTGCACAGACAGAAAAGTAAGCGACATCAGTGGCGTAGCCAGCCCAAAAATTATTTGGGGAGCAAATACTTCGACTTTAAGCGAGCAAGAGTATTTTGTTTGGGACATTACCTCTCAAAGCAAAACACAAGATATGCTAGAGTTTAGGGGGCCATGCCACCCTTTCCCCCTTGCTACGCTGATGAACGACGTGTATAATTTTCACCTTCAACAGATTAGCATTGACTAATCTGTTAAAGTGTATAACGGATTGTTTAAAAAGTGTTTGGCAGTTAAACAGACTAATCCAGAGGTTCCCAAATGGAACGTCACGACGTCCTGGCCCGTCGCGTTTAGACTGCAAGGGCGTCGCTCGTCTATATCCATCATCACTGCCAAGGTCTTAGGATTAAAAAAACGTGCCCAAACCCAATCGCCGCACTTGCAAATGACTCTGCAAGAGGTTAAAAGTATTGTGACCCTTGACGTAACAACTGCGAAATTTTTTCAGTAATGAGGTAACGCTAACTTAAGGCGCAAAATTCAGTTCGTTCAAAACAGATGAGCTTAGGTTGTTGGTCGATAGGTGACCAACCAAATTGTTTGAGTGCCCCTTTGAATTCATACATGGGTTATTTGTGCGTTGTTCGTTTGATCGTACACGCTGGGAACCACTAGACTACTCTGTTAAAGGTATTTAACGTTTAACACATTACGATTAACATGAGCTTTGGTGCTTACTTGATTTTAAAAGAAGATTTAATTTACCCAGACAGTGCCGGCATTACCTCCTGACCGTGACGTGAATGCTAAAATGTCGCTTGGAAAGGAAAGTCCATAAGCGCAAACAAGAAACGTTCTCAATGAAATTCACAACACGCATTCTAACTACAAAAATCTTAATCCGAAACCTGCATGCTGATACCATTTCTATGCAAATACAAAATGATCTCGTTTTGTTTTTCAAAAGATTCACAATTTCAAGCGATAGAAACTGAAAGCTACATGGTTTGTTGCATAGAATTTCAGACGTTCTGATCATAAATTTCAATGAAATACATTAGCAACAATCTTGTCTAATGCCAAAATCATGAAATTTTTTGGCAAAATGGAATGATGGTGCAGAGTGTAGATAGTTGAATTTGCAAGCAAATATTTTTCATTTAGTAGTTTCATTAGCAGCTATACGAAATGTGCCATGGGATTTGGGACGTTTCTTTACAATTCTTTCCAAAGAAAAAAAGCTTTTTTTGCAGCAGTCAACAAACGTTTACCTACTCATCATCAATAAAACATTGAGAAACTTAAATATCATAAAAGAAAGGAATAGATCTGAATTTTGATGTTGTGTGACAGTCTAAAAATTCCTGAAACCGATATGTTCCGAATGATTTCCATTAATTTTGGTGCAGTTTTATTTGTTTCCAACAATATGATGTGAGACGTTCTGTTGCTTTTTTCATCTCATCGCATCCCATTGATCTAGCAAAATTGAGTAAAATAAGTTGGTTCAATTGCTAAAGTGAACAAGTGAATATGGAAGACTTGCAGACTGCTTAACTCTTAATCAAAAAATTTATCGCGGAAACGTTTAACGAGATTACCCAAAAAAGATTTTCTTTTTAAAAGTGAGAAGCAGTTCGGTTAATCCTTTTCTAATTCCTCTCAGGCTGCCGATATTCTGCCAGGTACAAAAGGAGATGTATGGGAAAAATAAGTCAGGGTATACTTTCTTGCAGTATATCAACTAGAGCTGTGTTTCAATTTTTTTTTGTTTTTTTTGATAAGGACTTCAGTTCACGAGCAAACTCTTAGGTCTTTCATCTCGAACTCTCGTCGTGCCCGCAGTAAAACGCTCTCATTCAACAAACCATAAAGGTTGCTTTATTGTCGCCACTACTGCGAAGAACAAGCTAAATCTTAGTGGAAATTAGTGTGCTTTGAAATGAGAGGTGAACCAAGGTGAAACATTACTTGCAGGTCTACTGTAATGTACACAATGCACCCTAATACCTTGGGAAAGAATGCCAGCTGTTTACAAACAAGCTGACATGCAGTTAAAAATGATTATAGACATGTACTTTGTCATAATTGAAAGTTTATTAGTAAAATCATGACACGGTGAAGTTGACTTTCCATGATGCCGAGATTACATCAGCTTTACCAGAAAATTCTGCCGACAAACAACGTGCAATTCTTAACAAAGATGTAAACTTAATACAAGTATTGAAGATAGGTAAGTCTCAAATTTTATTCGGAAAAATGAGATCAGTTTTCAATCTTACTGCGCGTTGGCCGGTTTTTAATGTTCTTTATGTAAAAACACCTCCATTTAAAACGTTTAGCATTTTTCCACTTAGACATTTCAGATTTAGGGCTATGAAAAAACAAAGTACGTCGGCCAACTTCATGACCTCCTTTCTCCTTTTTGCTTATACAATCTATAACGCTTTGTGTTGAGTCATCGCGGCATGATTCCGTGGCTGTGGTTTTGTTGCTTCGTAATTGGCCTCAGATAGTATTTTAGTTTTAGTAAAAGTAATTATTTGAGAACGGCCTATTTTTCCGTTTTAGTTGACGTAGCTTGCGTTTTTTAGTCATTTTAGTCATAAGTTCGCTTGCTTTATCTGCTCTTGCTTTTTCACAGTGGTTCTCAACGTTTACAAACCCGCCGAACACCTACGTTATTCTCCAAGCTTATTTTAAACTCCAATTTGTTGCACAGTGATAACGGGAAAAAAATAGCAACAAGAAAATAAAAAACCAACAGTTCAAACTTAACAATACATTGTTTTGTCAATGTGATTTTCTGCTTTGTTTCTTGGTGACAGTTTGGGATATTCGTTGCTTTGTTTCAGAAAGAGCAATCTTCATCTCCTTTTCACAAGGAAGTCTAGGAAGTCTCTTCCGTTTTATTTTTTAATATCCCACCAGTATAGAAAGCGCAAGCTCGCATAGATATGCTTTTACGAACAACGCGAACCTCGAGGGTAAATTTAGTGACACGCGGGTACCCTTCCATTTGGTATGGCACCAATAGGTATGAAGATTTTTTGTGATGAAGGTATGCTTCCCGCTTTCCTGAAACTCAGCGATGTCATCTGTGTGTTGATTGTTTATATCTGCACTTGTAGTGTCAAAGCAAATGGCTTCCATATACGTGCTCTATATTGCTGTCAGTTAAGGAAGTGATACTCAAAATATCTTTTCAAATCCTGTAAAAGCTTTCATGTGATTAAGGGCACCAAAAATATCGGCCAAATAACCCAGGTGAGAAGAAAGCGTGTCCCCTGGAAATGTTTTAAATGCCAGCGGTTGTAATGTTGCAGAAGCTTGAAAAAATTCTGCATTCAAAGCAAAACGCACGAGTTATCACCTTTCCAGGAGATTGTCAACGAACGTCAGAAGGGTAGAGAAGGGCTTGCGAGTCCGTTTCGACATACAGCTGCGTAAAAATGCGATGATTGAGGGAGAGCCTTCACATGTTATTCAGTTTGAACAACGATTTTGAGAGCGTAAGCGAGTATTGGAAACAACATTTTTGATACGAGTGCGTGTCTTTGGTACATGCAATGTGTGAAAGCGATGTGTGGAGCATCACTCTTATTAATCAAAAGTAAACAGCGGTGAGAGTTATACCTTGCTAACAGCAAAAACAGTGGAAATTACTGCACAATATTACGTACTTACGATTATTTAAAAATATTTGACATGGACGATTTTGTCTTCCTTAAACTTAACAGTACCTGCAATATCTACGTAATGTCGGTTTTCGTTTTCCTTTCTATAAGCTCATGAAGGAAATAACTCTAACCAAAGACAGTTTTCTGCGCAGCACAGCGTGTGCAGTGACGATACGTTCAAACAAGATTATGATGGAATGTTTGCATCACAGAAATGAAGTGATTTAATGGTATAGCAGGGTTTTTTTAAGGAAAATGTTAGGTACCCGGTATAGACCTGTAGGGACCCGATTTCTCTGATTCTAGGAACCCGATGATAATTTTCTCTGATCCTAGGGACCCGATTTTCAATTCTAGGGACCCGAATCGGGTCCCTAAAATGCCTTTAAAAAAACCCTGAATATAGTAAAGTGTCTTATGACTAGCTTGCTGCAATCGTAACCGCGCGTTTAGTCAAGCTTCGGCTAATACCTCCTATGCTGCACCCTCATTTGCTTCTGGCATGGGCAGCGGCATTGCGCTAATCCATGAAACTGCAGACTGTTCTATTTTAACATATAGTTATTAATAACATATAACCAAAAATTTTTGCTGACATTTGTAATTCAGAAGACCTCTGTCAAAACCCCTGAAACGGCTCCGTCGAACCCTGGGCTTCGATCGAATCCATGGGTTAAAAACCAATTCGTATCCCTTCAGCATTTCACCATTACTTGCAGATTTTAGACTGAGGTGCTTGGAGTTAAATGAAATCGATCTCTTTTGAAAAAAACTTGATAATTCATTCGACTTCATTGTCTTTATGGAGATTGATTACTTGAAAACAGGTATATGCAAGTCTGAATCTCCGCAAAGTGATAAAAACAAAGCCCAATTGGTAGATTCCTCGAACGCTTGCAACAAGACTAGAGTTTTTAAGAGCTTTTAAAATTGTCTATATGTTGGATTTGCAAAATGGAATGTGTATGAAGTTTTATCGCTTAACAAAAAACAAAGCAAAATGAGGTGAAAAATACTTTAACCAAATTTGTTTGTTGCTGCTTTATTAATTCCGCGTTGTGTAAAATAAGAAAATTACAAAAACTCTCAAATGGATGTCACGTTCAATGTCCTCACCAGTGTTATATGAAAAGTTTTATCTGGCAGTGGTTGCCTCAGAATTTCTTGAATTAAAGTTTATCCTGCAGCGGGATCAGAAGTATTTTGCAAATTTGAGATTTGCGAATGGCCGGCACTGTTCAACCATAAACAAACAATGCTAAATATTAAGCTTTCACATTATTTCAGCAGACTGAAACTTGTGATTCGTATGATTGACATGCATGAAAAACGTTTTTTCAACACTAAAAAACCCTTCAAAAAACTATATATTTTTATTTTGAGACATTTCGGATTATTCTTAATCCATCTTCAGTCAAAAAAGTCCTTTAAATTTTTTTTGACTGAAGATGGATTAAGAATAATCCGAAACGTCTCAAAATAAAAATGTACAGTTTTTTGAAGGCTTTTTTAGTGTTGATGAAACTGTTAAGTCTATCCCAATTTTATGCTCCAAAAACGATTTTATTAATAGTTATTCATGAGGATTTAGTGATGTCTAAATAAGTTTTGTTTTGAAGTTTGCAAATAACAGCAACGAGAGAAGTACACCTTCTTTCAAAGCGATTGCATCTGACATGTTGCTTTGTTTCGAAGATTACTTGTTTTTGCTGATCAAGCGCTGTCCACTTGACCAGGTGTGCTTTAAGGTTAACTACCTTACAAATTGCACATGCGCTTCTTAAATTTATGTGCACCTTATTTGCCATTCTGAAACGTGAAGCCACTTGATATTGCGAGAAGCCTGTTCCTTGTATTCAGCAAAAAGCGTCTTGGATCCTACGCTAATTTTTGCCACAGATTTTCCTGAGAACAAAGGAAAGGAGCACTGGACCTAAAGACGTCGTTGCTAATAGATACACTCACGTGAGAAAATTATCTGTTTTTGAGCCTTAATTGCAGGCCCTCGTTCAGTTTGTTTATTTTTATTAGAAAATTCCACTGATGGTAGGCCAATGCCTGAAATGATCACTGGTTGATTTCTGCCATAGTAGAAAGGAGGTGAAGACGACGAACAGAATAAACCAGGCAAAGGCAACGCGCAAAGCACAACTGACATGCAAAAGAAGTAAATGAATGATAATAATACACACACATATAAAGCAAAGGCGAAAAATAGATTTGGTAATTTCTATCTGAAATGGTGGGTGTTTAGAGAAAAACAGACAAGTCTACTTAAAACTGGAGTACAAGTGAATTTCCTGGGTAAATCGGGATGTTCCAATAAAAACATTTTTACTAGCCCTTTGCAGTTTAAGACGTAAACGCCAAACACGAAAGGAGAACGTCTTCAAGGATATTTGAATCCTCGACAACAGGAGGTGGTGTGTGGGGTGAAGGCAGAAGTGCATTCAAAGAATATATGATACTCGGTGGTAACAGAACCGCATTGAAAAAGTCGAGCATAGTGGCCTTGGGTATTTACTATGACCCAAGCGAAACACGCACAAGAGTGTAGTTGAGTGAGTGTTACAACCAATGCAAATGTCCAAACGTTACGTTTCTTATTCAATATTAAGTTAGATCAGCTATGTCCAACCCTCGGGCCGCGACCGAATGCGGCCCAGTCGGAGGTTTTGTGCGGCCCTGTTTAAGTTTCCGCAATAGTATAAGTAGCTCACATACTGACAACCTGTCGTATTTTGATAATCTTGAATTGACATTTTTGATGCAGGTGGTCCTCAGTGCCAATTCATCACGTCTGTTACCACTGCAGTTAGGATTTGAACATTTCAGTACATTAGCTTAAGCTAAATTTAGTTTGCTAAGATCAAAGTAAGCTATTGGACGTGCGGCCCTCATATGTCATTCAACGTGCGGCCCTGGTTGAGGTAGTGACATACGTTTTGGCCCAGCAGGCCAGTTGGGTTGGACACAGCAGAGTTAGATATTTCAAAGCTGGTTTTTGCATGAGGCTAGCTATGCACTGAGACGAAAATGCCATGAATAGTTGGAAAGATTTCGGAGCAAGGGCAGGAAGGAAAGAAGGCGTATTCCGAAAGGTGTGTTACCAAATGCGATAAGAATGTGAAAGGGACAACGTAACTAGGCGCAACAACATGACATCTAAGCCATCCAAGATATTCTCATGTGATGTGACCCTGAGGCAACCAAGGATAGGTCCTGCGGTAGCAGTTTGAACTCTTCCGAGACGATCGGTGTCTGCAAGAAAGCAGTTATCATAAAGAATATCTCCACAATCATGGAACGGGAAAAGCCAATACATGGTAAAGCAATAGAAGTGAATGTCTGGGTAAAAAGTGCTCAATTCTCTTCAGAGCATTGATATTGACATTGCACTGTGATACAGGGTCGAGAAGTTTCTTCAATTTTAATTGGCAGCTCAACTCCTTGCGTGGCAACAACCTTTCAGTGTTAAGTGCGAAATTTTATAAAGTTGGATGATTGGGAGAACTTTTCAAGTCGGAGTTCCATGCTTATACCACGATTTTATTATTGCGAGTAGCTAAAAGGGTAAACGGAAAGTCATGTTGAACAGTTTGTCATGTTTTCCGGTTATCAACCACGACATAAGTGTCGTTGCATTCTTCTTGAAAAATTGTATGCAGCAAGTTTCTAAATAATACAAGGCGATATACAGTGCGTTGCATTTATAAAACTATACAGAAACGTGCCAGATTTTTACACTGATTAACAGATGAACTTACACTTGAAAGGGGCAATTTGAACATCCGAATAGGATTACATGAAAATAAGTGAACAATTGTTCAGCAAACAAACTAGTATAAAACTATTGTTCATTTCTTAAAACGAGGCTACTAACATTTATGTGAAAAAATGCTGAGTACAAGAATTATCATTTACCTGGCAATTACATGTCTTATTTTGTAAATTTTCTCTTCCTCAACGCATGCTAAACAGTGACGTCTGTGGTTGGGCCACTGCTTGCAGCCGCTTATAATTTTATTCTGTCACTAAGTTAAAGGTGAAGAACAGAAGAAGCGGTAGATAGTTTTGTGATATGAAAAACTAAACCTTTCTATTTGTTGGTTTTCATACACCCGATTTTTTTTGACAAAGGGTGTAGCAAGTATTTGTCCCTTATTCTATGAATGGTTCATTGCAACTTACGTCTACTTAATGAGCACAAATTCTTGTTCTCTGACTGTGTTTTTAATTTACTCTTCATATGTTGCTGAGTAGCACAATACTGTAAGTTAGGGGTGGCCAACAAGTCGGTCGCCGAGTCTCAGTTGGTCGATCGCTCCTGATTTTGCATTGAATTGACAAGATACCTGACAAGAACATTTTTCAATCAATATTCCAGAAAGCACTATTGTGATGTTGTGAAGTATTAAATTAACCGAAACTTGAAAACGCGGCTCTCGATGGAAAATGTGTAATAAATTCAAATTCATTTACAGGAAAAACGTTGCATTTTATGAGATTTTGTACTAATGACTTATTACAGACCGATCGATCGTGAGTTATCAAGAAATTTTCTATTCGATCGCAGTCGAAGACAAGTTGGCCCCCCTGCTGTAAGTGTTCAAAAATGACTCTCCAAAGCATTTGAAGATCATTCAGGTATAACCTTTTGGCAGGCGCGTATTTACCATTAGGCTAAAAAGGCTTAAGCCTAGGGCCCCCGATTTTGGGGGGCTCCAAAATTTTGGGAGTAAGGAAAATTTCCAGCATTTTTGTAAATAATTACATTTGTATTTTTGTTTTGGTTCAACGCACTATTTCTTACTATGTCGCTATCAAAAGATCTCTGTATAGAAGAATGAGCATGAAGGATTGAAGAAAATGAAGATGAGTAGGCTATTTTCTTTTTATGGCGTTGAGAATCGGTTATTGTTACGTATGATATATGTACTTGCAAATCTGTTTTGCGTCATTCGCAACAACGCCTATTGTCCCTGAGTTTTATTTTCTGAAGTCATTTTTTGCACATCTAGTTTCCAACAAAGTTTTGCTGCTCGCACGGCAGCATCCGGCTAATCTGAAAATAAAATTTCATCACGTCACAAAAGGTTGTGCAAACTGGTTCTCATACAAATTCGTTTCTATATAAGTGTGAAACTTTAGTTTACAACCAGCTTAAAAGCGCAATATTTACTTCATCGAGCTTGGTCCTGATCAAAACCGTCATTTGAAGGCGTATAATGTTAGCCAAGACACAAAGCTGTCAGAGATATAATTACTATATCGTAAAGTAGTCTTGAGAGCTTTTGACAAGTCTGCTGTGGTCCTTCCCATTTTGGTTTCCGTTGCGCCGGCTGCGCCAAGATAGACGAACCCTTCAGCAACATTTTGAACCTTATCGAACCGCACCTTTACACGCAAACAGCAAGAGAACCACACCCTAATACAGCGCTCTCGCTTCCCTAGACTTACATGTCATAGTCACTGGGACACAGTAACGGTTACTTTAAACTTTTTCATGCTGTAGAATTCACTTACCCATTACCAGCTCTCTGTGACGCTTTGGTAACTGAGTGTACGTTTGTCTGAAACGTTGGTCGCGCGTAGACGTCAAAAGCTTGTTGAACGCAGACACGTGCAAAACGTAATATGCTCTATTGCAAGGGTAAACAAAGTTTTCAGTGCAGGGTCCACCGCCAACAATTTACAACTTTGGGGACTTCAAAATGCGCTTATGTTATATTAGGTGAAGAGATTAATGTTATTAAAATAAACTTTGCTCTGAGGATTGAATAGGTGGGCGAAACGTCGGCAAAACAAAAGCAATCAGTAGAAGAAAGACCTCGTTTGCTTGAAGTTGCGTTCTCTCTCTCCACTGTAACTTCCTTCTGTTGCGTCTTTTTGTTTCTCCAAACACAGTTTCCTGTTACTTTAAACTTTCCACCAAAATATTTCATTTCGATGGTAGTTTAAACTTTGAAAAACCTCGACCAAATGCAATGAGCTTGGTTTCACTGTGTCTTTTCAAACTATTCTTTAAAATGCAGCAACTCTTTTATAACAAGTCTATCTGGAGATGCAAAGTCAAGAATCGTATCAATGCCCGCTTTGCTGAGCTTGCAGTTCTCGCTCACAAAAAAGAACTCTTTGCTCGGAACTTGCAATGGTTGGTTACACAGAACATTTTACTGGCAATACTATTTGAAGTTTTTGTGGAAAGAGATTATTTCAAGTTTTGTTACGGCTCCTTATATGGAAATGCCAACACGCAACGGAAAGAACGCCAAGTCTGCAAGTGCAACGGGCAAGCACCATAGAGATTCCCCGCTAGAACAAGTTCACTTATTGTTTCTTGTGCGTTGCTGTATTCTTGAAGTACTTCCCGATTTTACGCTCTAGGCACGTGACGTAACGCGTTATCACACAATGCAGTTCACCTTCTTTATTGTTACGTTGACCCCTGAGGTAAGCAAAATTCAAAAAAATTGACAGAATTTGATGAAATTCAATCATGTTTGTAATCTATAATACAATGGCAAGGGATCGTCATTTAGAATATCAAGCTTTTCCAATCCGATTCCTAAAATATTCGAAATGAAAAGGTCAATTTTTTTCGAACAGTTGGAACCAAAATGAAAATAATCACCAAACTGTAGAGTGCAGCGTTTCTCCAGTGCAAGTTTTATTTCGTTTGCTTTACGATCATATTTGATAGGAATAACTGGAAATGCTGAACATTAATCACAATGAGAAGCTATGAATTTGTCATTCAATGATAGTGTGATCAATGAATCAAATTGTGTGATAATGACAAGCGTATTTTCATAATTCTAACACCAAAGGTTTCAGGTTCCTTCATTTTGCAAAAACCATGTCCACGTACGCGGTGGTTTCATCATCAACCTGATACTTATAAGGTCTAGAGTTTTGGGTGATTTTCAGTTTCCTTGGCAGAACACCACATTTTTACTTTCTCCAAGCACTGCACTCCATTCTATTCGTTTGACATGTTTGTGGGCGTTGAGCCATTTCGTGTTCTCTACTGACCTACTCCAATTAGATGTTCGGGAAAATGCACAAAAAACATTTGTCGTGACCATCCAGGTCAACCGACGATTGTTCAAAATTATTTTTGCGTTTCTGCCAATTCCTGATTCTAAGACGTTTTCTGTAGCACTTACTATCTCTAGCATTTTTTCTGGTGTAACTTTTCAATTACGGTTCACAGACCCAATGTTTATTGTGGCGGGCTGCTTATTACGTATCCAGTTGAACTTTGTCATATATCTTTATATGCTTTCTCAGGTTCTCCGTAAATTGCGTGCATTTCACTGTTGTTTAATCATGTCCATGCTTCTGCATGTGCTTTAGCAGCCTCCTTCAGTTTAAGTCAGGCTTGGCCAAACGTTTTGACACGAGGACTGAATTTGCGACTGCCTGGCCACTGGAGGGCCTGATACAGTGAGATTTACGTGACAGGCAGCAGCCAATGCTGTTGCACTACTGTCCACTTGCAGAAACGTGGCGTTTGAAAAAAATGTGCAAGGTATTTGGCGGGCCGGTATCTGGGCAACTGCCACCTGACAACTGCCACCCGGACAACCGCCACATACGACAACCGTCACCTAGGACATCTGCCACCCAGGACAACTGCCACCTAGAACAACTGCCATGTATGACAATTGCCACCCAGGGCAACTGCCACTCGGACAACTGCCACCCTAGGGGCGTCGTGGGGCGGGAACGTGTTCCCACACTTTTTTCATGTTTTTATTTGTAGTGCAATGAAGGTGAATACATCGTTATAATTATTTATTGAAAATTAGTTTGAAGTGTTGTTGAAAATCGCTAGATTTTATGTGCTTTTCCACACTTCTTTTTTTAGCACCACACCCTGTGCTTCCCGGACAACAGCCACCCAGGATATTGCGTTTTACGCATCACATACAAGCTATCAAATTCTGTTTGGTATATAGCGTTGCGACAGCTAAAGGACTTCTCGCGACAGAGCGCTTGAGAACCTCTGGTTGTTAAGACAGTATTGCTTAAACATACTTCAGGTAAAGTGAGTTGAAACGCTGTTGCTGCCATGTAACTCACAAATCAAAAGCTAAAGTAAAATAATGCACACAACGTAAAATAACAGGGAATAAAAGGAGGTTTATATGTGCGTAGATTGAATGCGTTAATGTGCATAAAAGAGTTTTCTGTGAAACGTTTGAAAATCCCCATATAAAATTAAGCTTCGGACTAAGTTAAGAACGTTTGTGAAGATGTTTCGTAAGTCATTGCAAAACTTAATTTTATCTTGGCATTTTCAAAGAATGATATATATGGGCATTTTCAAAGAATGATATCTGTACGACATTCTTCACCCAAAAGGTTCAAAGCTGAACTTACGTTTCTTTAAACTTTAAAGTGCTCAGAGGATGAAGACATTTTCGTTATACACTACATCCTTGTGAAGTTCAAATAGCTTTAATGGCAATAAACGCAAAAAACTCAATATGACCTAGATGGCAGTTTCCCGGTTGGCGATCGTTCTAAGTGTCAGTTGTCCTAACGCAATTGTCCTCGGTGGCAGTTGTCCTAGGTGGCAGTTGTCAGGGTAGCAGTTGTCTGGGTGGGGATGGTCCTAGGTGGCAGTTGTCCGGGTGGCAGTTGTCCGGTGGCTATTACCCAGAACCTGGAGGGCCGGATTAGACTGGTCGGTGGGCCAGATCC
>Ga0210059_1004226_pt1 | contig 23144 bp, 17 predicted proteins | sample Ectturendosymbi2_FD_188042 | JGI IMG/M metagenome (GOLD analysis project Ga0210059, IMG submission 188042) | Ecteinascidia turbinata endosymbiont from Florida, USA - Sample 2 (SPAdes) (version 2) | ecosystem: Host-associated > Tunicates > Ascidians > Unclassified | place: Key West, Florida...
TCGTTTCGTAATATGTCTTTACACAAAAGATCTTCTGCTCCATCGACCAAGGCATCATTAGACTATTTTTTGTTTAATATATAGAAAGGTTAACTATTTCCCTATGACAATCTGGAAAGAGAAAAATTAATAAGGTCATCGATAAAGGTTTTAGAAGCTGCCGCTTTGTTTCAACAATTGTGAAACACCCTGTATACTAAAACCCCAAATCAACGGAAAATCTCCGAAAAACGCAAAAAGACGACAACCTACTGAAAACCAAAAGAATACTAAAACCGAAATATAAGCTAGGCGGGGGTCTGATTTTACATTTAGCTGGCCAGCGGAGTCAAATTGACCCTCATCCCTCCCGTTAGTTACTCCACTTCAGCAATCACTTTAAATATTAATAAAAATGATCAATGTTTAAAATCTTTGTTACAGTTGATAACCATCAAGGCTTCAAATATTTAACAGTCAAACGACATCTATCAGGCTTGAACATTCGTCCAGCAACGTTGGACGAAAATTCGTTCGTTAATAATTTCAAAATTGCTGACTATGTCTTCTAACTGCGGGTTAAGATCGTCTGCAAGTCAGCATAGCACTGCGCAGCTTTTAATTTGAAATGAACAGTGACGCCAATGTAGCTGCGCATCTATCTATTGGACCAAACGTCAATGGCAAACAAAACCTCGCTGGTTTCGTTGAGTTTTTTTAAGCAGTAAGCCTATCTGGTGGATCACGGATGACATGCTAGTTATTAGTGTTGTGGAAAAGTACTTTCGACCTGAATTAACGCACCTTATTCCTCTGAAAAAAAAATAATTTACTGTATATAAATTACTATGCTAATTTATATACATAGGCTACTCCAGCACTTACATTCATAAGTTCACTCTGATTATATATATAAATAAAACCAACACGTCCTCTTGTAATGTCCCGCTATTCTGTTGCCGAAGTGTCAACTCGTTTTTAAGTAAAGCTCTTCTTTTTGTTGCTACGTCTCACTAAGTTACTTCTGGCGGCCAACAGGAAGGGTAGCTGCAACAAAGCGAGAATTCGCTACAAACGCTGTGCTTGCCGCTGCACTATCTGGATTTAACGCACACAGACGAGCTAATGGCCTCCCCTGAAACATAACCATAACAAACGATGATAAAGGAGAAAACCCAGCCGCCACAACCGCCGTTCAGCGCACAGTGATGTAGGGTGAAGATTTCCAAGTTTAATCGCGAACGTAATCGTCGATTCGATTACGATTACATTTCATTTTTGGTCAATTCAATCGATTACGATTGACGATTACCCCATGTCTGAATACCAAGCAACGTGAACATCACAATTCACAAACTGAAGTGAGATGGGTCTTGATTTTTAATGTCGATTATGAGTCTTGCTTTTTGCCACATTTCTCATCATTACTCTTCCAATTTTTTCTGCTTTCTTTACATAAGCATATGGACCCGGTATATTTGGTCAAACTTTCTTCGCTGTTGTCTTTCAGCCCCGCTAAGCCGCACCACTTGGCTTTAATCGTTTACTCATACCCGAGGATCAAACAAGAATTAAGAGAAGTGATGATGCCATCCTTAACAGATGTAAACATTTATGTGTGTGGATATTTCGGGTAGTACCCCGCCCTTAACAAAAAACAGTGTATATATACTGCATATAGCAGGCTATAATAATTATTATATTATAATAGGCCTACATTTAATGATATGATCTCAGTCACGTAGAGAGTTTCATTGTTCACGTTTCGGTAGTGGTTTATTAACCTTAGACCAGGGCCGCAACCAGAAACGGGCAGGGGCGCAGCCAGGATTTTTCTAAGGGGGTGGTGAAGTTATGGAAGCTAAAGCTATGAAAAGCAAAATTGCTTGTGATTAGAATAGCCAAGGAAAGCACTTATTTTGTGGATAAACAATTGATTGTACTCACCACGAAAACTGGGGGTCCTACCAACTAAAATGCCAAAAAATTTGCACTGAGCAAATGTTTGTTTTAGTGAGCAGGGATATTTTAAGACTGAATTAGCAGAGTTCTAAATGAATTACAAACTGTGTCAATTTTTAGAATAAGTGCAAAATCTTATGAAAATACGAACAAAGTACCCTTTAATTCAAATAGCTTCTTGATTTCTTGCTTTTCCAATGTTTTGGAATGTTTAAAATCGCACGAGATGAGATTTTGCGCAAATGGTCTGGTGGTACTGCACATTTGCGCAACTTTAGAGGGATCATTGATAGACAAAGTGCGCTTTATTGGCAGCATTGCTTTTTCACTCATGCTTCTTTACACATATAAACCAGGGGTTTGCAAACTTGTTCAATGGAAGAGTCATTTGTGGAAAACCAAAAACACCAGCGAGCCGCAAAACCAGTTTGTAGTATTAACACAAATACGGTAAAGAATGCAAGTTTTACATTAAATGATGTATATTAATCGTCAATAATATATTTTAGTTTGATTTTCTAGTCCCCAAAATCTGGACAGTAGGCCTACGTTGTTAAAGCTGTCGACTTAATTCTCCCAAGTGTTCATTTTTCAGGGTTGCACAATGGTTGGATTTTACGAACTTCATTAAAGAGAAAAAAATCACAGCAATATGTTGCGCTATACACAGAGACGAGTTGTACACTGGTCTTTTAAATTTTGGGTATTTACCTGTTGCCGGAAATTAAGTGTAGAGTGGCATTAAATAAATTTTTTTTGGAGCCCGATATTCTTGCATTTCGGTCAATTTAATTTCTACAGCAGTCACGTTTATGTCACGCGATTGGTGAACTGGACAACAACCATCACCGAATACATTAACATTGAATGGATTCACAGGGGCGGATCCAGGGGGGTGACGGTTGGGGCGATCGCCCTCCCTAGAACCTGCGAAAATAACTTTGTTCACAATGATTTTGTACAATTCGGAAAACAGCATTCGCGACATACGGCCAATTTTCCGTCCATTGTTTTGTCAGAGCAGTGTTGTGAAGTATATTTCAAAATCTTACAGTAATGAAACCGTAATGAGACGTGACTACCAAATATTACTGAAATCGCCCATCTCTTAACTTTACTGGCTGGATCAGCTCTTGCTCGTTACTTATGATCTGGACAAGTGCGAAAGAAGTTGAGGAACCAGTCAAGTTCAGATTGCCTCACTACAGAACCTAGCAACTTCCAACATACCCAACCAGTTTCTAAGGAACACTTGTAAATACCTCAAGATCACTACGATTGCTAAGACCGCTAAGATCACTGAGATCGCCAAGATAAGTAAGATTACTAAGATCTCTACGATCACACATGAACATTAAAATTGTACTGGATCCAATTTAATAGTAAAGAATATGTGAAAAGTATCAAATCACAAGAGGCATCAGTCAGGCCTCGACCTGCCGCCAATTGTCTTTAAATAAATTCGTCACATTGCGTGTAATCCAGTCAAAAAATACGTAAAAGTGAATTGCAAGTTCAATTTCAGTCCAAAAATGTAAGCAATCACAGCAATTTAACAATGCCGCAGTTTATTTCCATTAATTTAGTCAAAAACGGTTCTATTCTATATTCTTTCAAAAAATGTAACAGGCGGATTCAATCTGGAAAAGCGTTTCATATTGAATCCAGTACAATATATCTTTTACAGTATTGTAGCGATCTTAGCCTTGACTATCTTAGTGATCTTGTGGTATTTACAGGTGTCCGTTTCTAAGCCTCCAACTAACAACTGCACAGTTTCCTTCGTCTTTTTTTATCACGGAGAAATTAGGGTAAACAGAACATACCTAACAGCCTAAAAATTCTGGCGCGGTAAAACCGCAAGTGCGTGAGTACCTGTGCTGTTTGAATAGTTGCCTGCCATGGTTAGCTCGGGCTACTAAGCCTATTTTAAGCACTGCCGCGGCGGACTTCAAAACATCAGGTCACGAACCTGGTAAGGCACAAAACAGAACAATCGTGCTGCTTTAGCATACACGTTTAGGAGGGATGTACTGACCAGCGAAAACATTTTCAGGTACGTTTCACGGAAGTTCTTCGGTCTCCAAATATCCTCATACCACCCAACCACTGTATTTATGCAAAGGATTCATACTTCCATAAATAATTGCACTCCTCCGGGGTCGGAAGTTTTTTTGGATATAATCAAAAAAATTTTTCGAGAAAAATGAAATTACCCCGTAATTATTCAAGAATCGAAATAGATTATACACGACATGAATAGACCGATAAACGAATTAGTTTTATTCAAATTCAAAGTTCATGACAGCGTTTTACCCGTTTCCCAACCTCTGCACTGAACTGCCTGCCGTTGACCTTGATTGTTTGTTTCTGGCAATTATTCATTTTTTATATTAGATCAACCAGGGAAAGCCTGTCTGTGAACACCACACCGCAACTGGCAAACATCGAGTGATTGAGTCAGTCGACATCATTGTGTCTCAGCAAGCTCTGGGTGGTGTAAATTTTTTGATGCAATGTTGTTTGCAGTATTTTTTAGAAAATTTGATGTTTAGCACTCGTGAATTATTGAGGTTTGTCAGCATTTCAACTCGTTTCGTGCGACGGTGTGTGATAATTACGCCACTTATGTGGGCAGTGGTGGATTTAAGGGGAGGCAAGCGATGCACTTGCTTCAAATTGTCGGGCCCCCTTCCAGATGTTGTACGCGTAAATTTTCCTTAATTTTGGTGAAAACCTTATCATTCACTCATATGATATACTCCGAAGCAGAGATTATAAGTACTCTGCTTTCAAATGGCCCCAAACAGCAACTGTAATGTGTAAGTTCTTTGCTTTTGGGGGACACACGCTGTGTCTGGCTCCCAGTAGTCGTAGATTCTGACCACCGAAATGGCATACCAACCTGCAAACACCATCTGATCTCTCCACGTTGCAAAATTCATAATCGCAAATTACGTCACTCCACGTTATCGAAATTTATTTGCCGACGTAAAAACGAACTAGTAACTATAGAACGAGACACAAGCCTAACTGTGCTGCTGACTCATTCGTCCATGCCGGTGGAGATCCTGTGAAAGCAAAATACATTGTTAGGGTCAAAATACCTTACCGTTGCGGCTGCTCTTTTTTCACAGATATCTTTAGACTTGGATATCGGTTGCCGGGGACACCGTGTCGAAGATTGGCGAACACGACGTTCGGCAGCAGCTCTCTTAGCGCGACGGCCGGCTTCTCTTCCGTTTCATGACAATCCTCGAGACTACTTGAACCTTTCCATGTAACCTGTTGCTCTGCAGAACGGTTTGCCAACAGCACAGGCAGCACTTAAACAGGAATGAACGAGTGGCCTTCATGGGAAATACCACCTAAACCAGAGAAAAATCACATTTGTGTTGATCGGAGCAATTTACAGTTCCGATTCGACGCAAGAAGACAACGCTGCGTCAGTCTGTGTTCGTTTTCGTTGTTGTTGGATCACAGCAATCAGACGAAGGAGTTGTCGATGACGGGAATCGATATCAGTGGAACGCAGTGTCTTCGTGCACAGCACAGCGACGAGCATTCATGGAAGTTGCTGGAAGCAGTGACCTTTTCGCATAACAACAGGAGATGCCCCACGAGCAGCGAGACCCAAAGCACTGGCATATACAGCTAGCGAGAAAGTTTCTAGCGAACCACTCCCAGACTTTACGACTAAAAATGAAACGATCGGAGTGGCACAGATCCGATGTGTTGCACTTTCGTTAGACTGACATGGCCTCTTCCACGTCACGTTCGGAAAAGGTTCAACCATCAAATTGTCGTTCGGTCGCAGTTTTGTTTTCAAAAACAGGGTTAAAAACTGGCAATCAATCTTCTATCTGCTGACGGCCAGGTATATGGTCTCAATATCTGTTTCCGCTCCATCTTCGACCACCGCGACTTCTTCTGTTCCCGTAACCACCACCGCGAGCTGCAATGTAAAGTACAGGTTTGCCACTCAGCGAATTCTGTGAACGGCGTGTGGCAGCAGATACACCATCAGTGTACAGAAGCTGTCTCCAACCGACACTGCTTACTGAGCCAAAAATTATGTCACTATCTTAACCAGGACCGCACACTGAATGACTTTGATATTAGCAAACTAAATTTAGTTTAAGCTGATGTACTGACAGCGTTTGAAGCCTAACTGCAATGGTAACGACTCTTTGCGACCTTTACCCACTCCGTAAGTGTGATTTCATAGGCAAGTTTAATGCCAATGGAACAAAGACAGAAACCAGAAAATTAGTAAAACGTTTTGCACCAAGGTGTCAGTGGACATATGCAATCTCCCAGCACGCAGTACAGACACGATATAGTGGCACTGAGGACCACCGGCAATAAAAATGTCAAATTTATGATTATCAAAATAAGGACAGGTTGTCAGTATGTAGGCTTTTTATACTACAGCAAAAATCCAAATTGGCCGCACAAAACCTTCGATCGGCCAATGCCGCCTGCCGGTTGGACATAGCTGGTGTGCAGGATCAAGGCAGCATTGTATCTGACAAGCACTTCATGACGAAATCGCTCTTATGGTGATTTTTTCCTTTTGTTTTATTTGATCAGGCCCTAAAAAGTTGCCATTAACATGACGAATGATTCACTGTGCCCCCAATCACGCATGACCCAGGCAAGATCAAAACAACAAACACACCACAACGTCCGGGACACGAAAGCGGGAAATTTTTCTCCACCAAGTCGGTTGCGGGACCTTCGTCGCTGTTTCATAACAGTCACAAATCAAAGGGTAGCAGCGCGTATTTCAAAATAACTGACAAGGTCCTGTCGCAGGATTTCGTCAACACACTCGACTGCTTAGATTGCCCATTAAAGAATACAAGTCATTCTTTCGTTCCCAGGGCAACCCTAGTAAGCTTTTCATGGAAACATCAACACGCAAATTGAAACTTACGGCTTATGTTTGAACTGTACTTTCCACCCGGAGCTCGATACAAACTTCTGTCACTTTTCTTTTTCGCTTCGTCCTTACTGTCCCCTGTACTTCTTCTTTTCATAGAACTGTGAAAAACAATAGTTCACTCGCTTTATTCAAGTACGAAAAACATGTTTGTTATGATTTCGTAACCGACTGCACAACCTCATTGTTACATTTGGCCGTGACCGAGCGTAGGCCAACATTTAGAACTAGGTAGTTTGCTACGCACTGCGTTCAACGATACGGCAGGTTCGGGTTCACTTAGTTGAGAAGTGTGCGCGTTCATTTGAATATTTTCATTGCCTTTTCGACAAATATCCCAAACTGTTGGTCTCGCACAACGACGCAAATTTTTCGAAATGCATCGCGGACGAGGATGACTGGTGAACGAAAAAAGGTCAAGCAAAAACGCCTGACTCCCACACGTTTGCAATAAGGCGCATGCAGCCACATGGTTTTCGGGCAAACTAGTGCTAGCCTGTACTTTCACCTGTCCTCTGTAGAACGCCTGAAACACTCAAAAACTACACTGGTCGAGGCAGAGCCACCTCTGCCGGATCGTATCACGAGTTGCGTCAGATTAGTGAATCGCTTCGCCAGGTGTGCTCATTGAAACAACTCGACAACAACCAGAGGAGCAGGCCTGCATCTTTTTTAGCAAGCACGTCAAAAGATGATACTGCGCAATTTAGAGAGCTTTTTGCCGCAACGCGTTGCGCGGAAATCGAAATGTTATTTTGAACGGCCGCGAAGCTATCGACAGCAGGACTGCTCCCAGTTGCATCAGGCCGTCACAAATCAGCCGGCTCTTTACATCATCATCCGCAGTACTCGTGGCAGGCGAACAAAATAAATACACGAAACAATTACTAAAATACTTACGCCGTGTTAGGTGTCTTGGCAACCTGAAAAACCAAACGTTTGACGTTACACTAATTCAACACCATGAAAGACAGAATGCACAACATTACTTAGCACTTAGCACAAAACATCATGCTCGACCCGATAGGACTTGGTTTAAATCGGGAATGGTGCAACACACTGTAAAGTGAACTTTACCCCAATCGAGTAAGTCACTATTTGCCCGCTGATCTTGAAAACAATTGGACAAGAAACGAAAAGGATTTTACAAGAGATACACCTTCGCCATGAAGCTGTTTCTTGCCTTAGATGGTTTCATTGGGCAGAGCAGTCTGCAACTTTTAACAAGGATTTTTTAGTTGAGGTTAATTTAGATGACTATCAGCACTCCACATAAAACTTGGTAAAACGCGAGCAACCGCACAACAGCAGCAAAACGGGAGCGATTGAGACATTCAAAACACATACCGAAGGTGTCGGCTTCCTCCACGAGGGCGAAATACTTGCTTTGTACGACGGCGGGTTGTGGAAAAGATCCTTTGCATAAAACGAACATGGCGAGTTGCACGTAGCCACACAGCACGATGAAATTCTCGTGCAAGGGAGAGTTTAGCAAGATTACAAATATACGCCGCTTACACCACGTTCTTGCAGTGTCTTATGAAGTATTCCTTGACATTTGTAATTGCCACGGCTCACCGCTTGACAAGCCCTTGCCCACAACGAAGTATTACAAAATCTCATGGTTACTGTGTGCACGTACATTCACGATTTGATCATAATATTTTTCTACGGAAGAAATGGGTAGTGTCCGTACACTTTATATATATACGTGCCCTTGATTCTTTATCATTACAACGCACGGCTAATGGAAATATAGGCGGAAAAACAGAAGGTTCCGGACCATTAAGTTGAGGTAACCGCATTTTTAGGTAAAAATTACATCTTCGAAATTTTGCTGAGTGTTTGATTTTGTCGACAACGCAAGTTCAAACACATTTTCACTTTGTGACAAACAAGCGACCAAAAACATCAGAATACCACAGGAGACAGCCCAAGATTCGCACGACCCTTAAGACTTTCCACAACATTGGAAATTAAAATACGCTGCATGACGCTCACCCGAATTAGGGAACTGACATTGTTGCAAGTCTTCAGGGCAACAATCTTTATCTGGTTTTCCTTCTCCGTTGTAAGCTGTGTCGCAGTCTTGCCATCCAACGATGCTTTGAGCTGTTTTATATAGACTTGCAAACCGCGGGCAAAATATTGCAACCTAAAAAACGAACACAATCGAACCAGATGAATAAAGACTTCCGTTGAGTCTTGTCACAAGCTCACCAATGGTATTGGGACAGACGAGGTGTAGGCCAGGGCAGTACAGAACCTTGACGGTCTATTCATTACCAGGTCCAAACACAAATTTGAACGCAGTCATTTCCATCGTATCAGTAGCAAGCAAAAACTAATTGCAATTTTCAGTGATCAGGGTTGGGTTACGGAGGCGGAGAATTTGGGTGGAGTCGGATTCATAGGAACACTGGGAGTTGGTTTGGGATTTTCTTATGCGACAGACAAGTTGAATCATTTTTTACATCGCACTCTAAATTAAGAGTCCTTAACTCATGCCTACTGAAATGGTACCATTTCATTGGAAACTTTTATTGAAACAGAGAATTCTTGCTTTGCAGCACACGATTTCCATTGATTGCTAGATGCTACAAAATTAGCTACCTTTAGCTAAAAGACCCAGCATCATAGGAAGAACGCTTTCTCTTAAGGAACAGTTCGCGTTACTTAGTGTTTACTAGAGCTCAACCGATGTATCGGCATACCGATATATATCGGCCGATATGACGATGTTGCCGATGTATCGGATCGGCAAAATTCCACCGATATATATCGGCAATATTTGCTCATAAAAGTGCTGCGCTGTTGCTCTGCATGGAGCGTTCGGAAACCCAAGTTGCTACTTCGTCTCTGAACCTGATTGATTAACACACGCTCTGTCGTATTCCTAGCGCAGAGCCTTCATGCGTATAGACCGTAATGCAAACGATCCGACAAAACGCTCTATGACGTAACATTCGCTCGTAGGTTTTGGCGCGGTAAACACATGATTGTCTGCGAACAAACTAGGTTACGTGCTGTTGTGTTGGTTGGCTGTTTTCAGGGTTGCCAGATTGGACTTTTTTAGGTCCAAATTTGCAAAATCTGGACCATTTCAATCACGTTTGGACCAAAAAAAATTTTATTTGGACCTTTCGAGCTTAAAGTTTGGACCTTTTTACGATTTTAATAAATAAGACTTTATAGATTTCAAAAAAATTGTAAATTTGGACCTAATTTGGACCAATTTGTGAATACATTTGGACCTTTCCTCTGTAGAACATCTGGCAACCCTGGCTGTTTTAACGAAGTCTCTCTAGGCTAGACAGTCTTGCGCTTAGCGTGCATCAAAGAAATGCCTACGTCACTGTGAGCAGGACCCAGGTTTGCGCAGAAGTCGATGTTGTACGGTTCTTCATCGCAGTGAAGTGATGGTTTTAATGCGTCGCGCATTTTTTTACTTATGGCATCTGAGCGTAGGCACAGATGTCTACACAAGGAGTAAGCCCACACGCAACGCATGTTTGCTGTTTGTGCATTTTTTGATTTAGAGTTAGACTTCTGTGAGTCAGACTTCTGTGAGTCCAAGAAATTGCTATGGACTGCAGTAGGCACAACGGATTAAACCATCCTTTTGGTCAAACACAGCTGGTTGAAATGGTCACGTGATAAGTACAATGCGTAAAGAAACAAGGGTTAAGGTTTAGCCTACAGTTCACTCAATGCAAGGAAGAAGCTGCTAACAGCTTGCCAGTACTGAAAGCATAACATTACTTGTCTATCAGACTGACCCATTTACAGATGTCACAGTCAACTGAGGCAGTCACTGTCCAAACGTGTCATGTGACCAGTTCAGCCAATCATGTTCGGCTGGTGGTAAAATAGCTCCAGGAGTGTATATTTTGCCTCACAAGGCATAACAGGAGTGTATATCTTCATCTTGCCTCATAAAATAATTGTAACTTGTGAAATGATTTTGTTTGTTTATGTGGTCTGAAGAAAAATATGCACTGTAATGTCTTTCAGCTGTAGTTTGAAAATGTTTGCCTGAAGGCAAAATAGCTCCAGGAGTGGCTATTTTGTCTCATGAGGCAAAATAGGTACTGTTTGAGTAATGCAAAAATATCGGCATCGGATATCGGCAATGAAAATTGAAAAACATCGGTATCAGTATCGGCCCAAAAAAACTCACCAGTCGAGCTCTAGTGTTCACATAGTTATCCGTAAACATAATGGCTTTACGCATCAATGCTCAATCGACACTGCCCAGATTGTTCTGAGTAATAATGGAAAACCGTGAAAGTGCACGCATATGGGAAACCAAGATGTCAGTTTGTCTGAGATGCAATGGAATCATGTTGAAGAACTGGAAAAACTTCAAGCCTCCTTTTCAAGTGACAAAAAAATTCAAAGATCTCAAACCTGGAATGTTCTTAAGAATGGAAAAGGTTAGAACATTCCTTATGTCAAACACATGGTTTGCGCGCAAAAACAATGCGTGACTCAATGAAACAAAGGTAGGTGCAACAGCTCAACGATAAAAGTCTACGGGCTGGAGTGTATGTGTACCGTATGAACAGAGTGCTGTTATCTGAAATCCAAGAAGATGAAGCAAAATCAACGCCTTGTGACCTTGCTGTGATGATTTTGGGTTTAAACATTACTGCATCTTCTTAAGATTCAGACTTCAATTCGACTACAACAGATTCAGAAGGAACGTGCGATGAAGCTGATTTTGATAAACTGATGGATCAACAAGACCATGAAGCAAGGGCAACGTGACGTAAGCTAGAGGAAACAGCTAACACTTCAATTGGAGCGGATAAAAGCTTTGCGAGTTTCAAGGCTGACTTCTGTGACGTATTAAAGCAAGTAGAACAAGCAGATACAAAATCCAAGTTTGAGGTTCAGGAAAAGCAATATCCTGAAATAGTGAGAGTCTGCTGAGTTGGTAGCAGCGCTTTCCCCAACATAAGTGAGCGCTGAAAGTCTGTTTTAAGCAGTAAGGTTAATCAGGACATACCAAAGGGCTGCGATGAAAGAAAAACTCACAGAAGCCATCCTGTTCTTGAGAGCAAACTATTAAATGTACACTTAATATTTAAGGTCATTATTGCGATAGATATTCAACGAAACATGGAACGTAATGCCGAAGACGAATAAGAAAACGGCGGTCCACTTGTGTAATGAGTTCCTTTCAGCGTGTTTGCTGTAAGAGGATTAGTTGTTCTTGTGTTACTACTGTGCTGTTTGGTGGTCGAATGGACAACGAACTTCACCGCAGGTAAATTATGTTGTTCTGACAGTTTGTGTGTTTCCTGTTTGCTCAGATGATTTACTGAGTAGTTATTCAAGCGTAGTTCATTCGGTATGATTTTTCTGCGTAGTCGGAAAACCAACAATAGCTACAAGCAACCAGTGTCCACAGGTACGTAATGCGAATGAATTTGTTGCTTTAGTAGTCAGTGAAACAATGCGAGTAGTAAGCAGTAGGTACTATCAATATTACAAGCTAAAATAAATACTTTTCATGATATGTTTGTGTTCAGAAAATTTGAAAACTATCAAATATAAAATCGTTCTATAGCTAGCTACTCACTCTCGTTGTATACCACTTACAAAGATTTCTTGGATGTAATTCATGTTAATGTTGTTATTTTTTAATTCATTCATACTATAGAAATAATCATGAAGTAAATATAGTGGCTTTTTATGATTAGTAAATTATCCTTTAAATAAATCGATTAATTCAAAGCCCTAACTCATGTATCAAGCGACAATAACAAAATGTTTATTTCTAAAATAATTTTAGCTCGCTTCTTTGCCATTGTTGACAGCCAAACTTCATTCACGTTATGTTAAGGAGCCAGAGTCGGAAATTTTGGAAAGGTCGGAAAATTTTGGAAGCTAGGAGTCGGACATTTTACCTCCAACCCCGCAACCCTGACTTTCACAGAAAGTTTATCATCCACACTTCATTTGTTTTTACGCAGTTTTGTCAACATTCAATTCCCACACAAAATGGAAAAATTTCAGTCGTAGTCATAAACGATTTTGCCAGATTTTGCAATTTTTATGGTGTTTGGGGAAATGTCGAACAAGTTTTAGTAAAACTTTTTGAAATGAGATTTGTCAAATGAACTTTTCGTACTTGCTGCGCGCAGGAAATAACCGCAAAGTTTTAACAACACAAAGCTTAGCTTATAAACGATACATAACAAATGCCACACAATTGTACTGTAGTGCAGTAGGTGTCTGCTTGGTAAATGCCGTAGAACAGACAAAGAGAAATAGAATGATATAAACTAGTATTTCAAGAATGATTTCGGTATGTATTATTGTATAGCTTTGAATGAGAGACTGGAAGCAATGCACAAACTACGTTTTCACTTTGTGACAAAAAGAACTTCCTATATTCCTAAAAAATGGTAGGTAAAAATTAATGGATCCCAAATTTTTAAGAGAATGCTGTACGTCCACGAAATTTGGAAACTGGAATTCCAAACTATGATTACGTTATCTTCAGAGTTGTAGAACTTTTTCTTGCTTTCACACAGAAAGTTAATCATAAACCGGTAAGGAAAAATGTGAAGCACAGCTGGTTCAAGTATACATAAAGCCCTAAAAATCCGTAAAACAGCCACGAACCCAAACAAATCATTACCAACATTGGATTAGAACCACAGCTACAATCACTTAAGGCTATTCCGCTTCTTCTACATCGATTTTTGGGCGAAACTAAAACTTATATAAAATAAATATCACTTTGACATTTTTGAGCAACTGTGATCAAGAGTCCAAACATAAATTCTCAGTTACAAATGGCAACCTTAATCGAAAATCTTTGAGTTTCTCGGAAGATTCCTCGGAGGTGAGAAAGGCTGGCTTGAACCGTCCAAGTTGATGGAAAGTAAACATGAGACATTCCACGTATGAGAATTGAAGTTTTGGATTCGATGCACCAGACGACCCGTCTTCATCTGAAGAGTTGTCATTCCGAGGAAGAGGCATAAATTCCTGAGTAAGAGAGAAAAGGTAATGTGAGGACCAATAAGCAAGTTAGGCGAAGAGCTTCAAATCTAAGAACAAGCGCCTTCGCCGCACACCCGAGAGCATGTTATCGCCAACAGGGTAACCATTATTTATGAATTCATAGGCTTGGGGCGAAGTAGCCAATAACAAGCTACGTGCAAACGGACGATGCAGTTTCATACAGGTCGTCTTCGGTCGTACTATGAAAATCGACTAGTGTATAGACACAGGCAGGCTTGGGTATTGCAGGGCTTCCGTTTCTGTGACGTATAATTTTTTATGTTGTTATATTCACCTCAAGGGAGGACGTCATGGCAGCCGGAGATACAACTCCACCTACTTGAGGATACTGCACTCCGTGTAAGAACTGATTGCATCGTGAACAGCCTACACATTAGCGACTATGAGATTTACCTGCTCGCTCAGCAATTGATGCAGTAACCGAATATGTGTAGCACGTAACATAAAACGAAGGCAAACCAGTGACCATAGCAACATAAAAAGCTTTATATTAAAAGTTGGTGAAGTTACAATATGCACATTACGTGCTTCGTTACAATTCATCAAAAAGTGAGATAAATACTACTGCAGAACATAGGTACACTGTCACATTTTGGCTCGGCATTCGAATACGAACCAAGACGTTCAACACAGACATTCACCTCAACTTTTCGACCTGATTAGGCAAATTCGGACACCGACAAACCATCTACCACGTGTTAACACCTGCGCTAGAATCGGCTTTGCATTGTGAACGCGTTGCATTTTTTAAATTCCACCCCAAAATCAGCTACAACCGAATATACATGCCTTACATTGTTCTGTAAAACTCATGCATTTTGTGACTCGTGTAAGGCACGATCAATCGCCAGGCCTGTTTGTGAACATTGGTAGCCGCAGAATGCTAATTGCCTTCAGCTAAGACTTTCTACAATTTTTTCAAACAAAATGGAATTATCTTAAATCGATGGGAGTTAAAACACTAAGCCAAATTTTGCCAACGAATATTTTGCTTTCCAATATGAGAACAGCAAACAAAAAGGATGACGTGTGTTACGTAGCAAATATTTCCATAACCATGCAACAAACAAACTTAGTTCCCTGAAAGCATATAATTAGGTTGAGGCAAACACAAGAAAAGTCAGCTTTTATTTTGTGACACGCTCCTGAGAAAGGCAAGTGCGCTATGGAGACTTTAATCTGTTTTAAACAGTACTTTCAAATCCCAGATGAAATCCCATTTCAAATGCGCAAACAAAATGCAAGAACGAGAAAACATATTTCTACGACATTTCTGGCAGAATTTAAGGAATCCTTACGAAAATTTTTCGTCTGAGTCCGAAACTGTTGTCAGATCGCATGCAACTTTTTCGAATCCTAGCTAACTGGACCAAACGATGCGCTCTCCTGCAAAAGTTTTTAATTTAACGGTGGCCTCGAAGTAGAAATGAAACTGGAATTTTAGATTGATTGTGAACGTCAAGTTTTTCACCCGAATGCATGCGTCGTGCAGTACATAACATATCAGAATGCAGAAAAAAAGAAGAAAAATGAAAAACGAAGTCTTACGCACCGGTTTCAAACACACTGTACAGCAGAAGTCGTTACGACAGAAAGTTAAAATTATGCAGTGAACAGATAAAAACTCCATTGAATTACCAGTAATTTGTCAAACAGCGATGGAAGGCTGTCAACAACTTCAATTCCATTTCCACAAAAAGTAGAAAGATCCGCCAACTGTTTTAGGAGTTCGAGCTTCCTGTCCACTTGTGACGACTGCAAAGAATACGTACAAAAAGGATAACTTGACGCGACTTTAAACTATGTTTGTTTATGCACAGGTACGGCGGAAAAAATCCACCAAGCATCACAATTAACACATGTTACTGATATGCGCAGCAATTCAGATATACCTCTTTCTGACTGGAACCATTCAACTGAGTATCGCCGTCTTTCGTAAGTGATGGAAGAATTTTTTGACACATGTAGTTGACGAACCTGGAGGCATGGACATTTTTGGAGCACAAGGGCAGCGCCATTCCGACGCACTCAATGATTTTATTCACTGAGTCCAAATCAGCGATGTCAAAATCTTGTTCAAGTTTCATCTGCTCCACAATGATATCGACCAGTTGTTGTCGCCCTTGTATAGTTTGTAAGTGATGTAAGTTGGACAAGCCCTGAAACAAAACCAATTAACCAAGGTAAGCACGCGTTTGTTAGATATGACTTTGTCATGGGATGACGTTGCGCGTTTATACAGTTACCAAACACCATATGTAAGTGAACACGATTAGTTGGTTACGTTCTGTGGTCGGTTTCTCACTGACACTGCACTGGCAACCGCTCTTGTTCTGAACTTGATTAACCAGGGCATCCCTGAAGTGTAATAAAGACAAAAAGATGGTGTTTTTCTCCTTGTAGGTGCTATTTCCATTGCCTGTTACTAATCAGCTGATGTAAAATTGCATGTGAATGAAACTATTGTCATTCTACAGTTCCGAACGTTGTGAATGAAATACTTCGAGCTTTAGCAGAGCCATTTGTCAGTACATCCACGGCCTACTTAAGATCTTTAAAACTTAAAATTCGCTAAGTATACAGATTTAATCCTCGAAAAGCCGGTGAACAATCAAAATCCAAACATTTCTCCAAAGTAAAAGCATGGTACAAGAAAAAAGTGTTAGAAAATACGACACCTCACAGAAATATTTTTGAGGTTTTGGTACGCACATCAGCACTCATAAGACAAACATTTCGGCTACTTCAATTGCTTTGTTAAAAATATCTTCCATTAATTGAGTTGCTTGTTAGTCTGATTGCTTCAGTGGATGATCTGTATTTCTACGGTGATTTTCTGTCTATTTCAGCTATGGTTTTAAACATTGCTAATACCTAACATTTCTGTTCTTAAACGTTAACAAATGAAAACATTTACCAACGTATGACCAGTATCTAAAAATAATACGCCAAATATACACACAAACCCAAAAGCAACATCCTCCAAAAATATGTGCAACATTGGCACAGCACTACTTTAAAAACAATGACCAGTGAAAGGAACAGCCACACATTGAGCTCCTGTGATCTTGTAGCTGTTGCACTGTTAATGAAAGTTCAAAACCTTTTTCTAAAGCATCAGCTGCTTTTCAAACGATATTTTCCAAGCCACTTCAGTACAATTTTGAACATGTGTGCTGAATGTAGCAAACTTTCTGTAAAGTCTCTTCTGCCTCATAAAAATAACGATTGCCTCTAGCTGGCCATGTGACATGTGAAGCATGAAAACACTACTTGCCACAAACACCTGAGAAACCTTACCTGCATCAGCATTTTGAACTCGGACCCAGTCACATCTTCCATTATTTTCTTACTTTCAGCCAAAACATACTCTTCCGTTTCCTTGCTTAGGGCAGCTTCAGATGCAGTTTTAAGCCGTGCACATAAAAATTGAATAGCTTTTTCACGTACATCTTCATCGTCACTCATGATGTGAGCAAATACACCAATCAAAGTACCTTTAGAAAACACATCACTGCATTCAAACAGCACACAGGTTTACACTGGGATTAGACTCTTCAACAAACTTGTACGTACACTAAAATAAAGGCAGAATTGCATCACTGTTAACTTACAAAACAACAAGACAGGCTTCTTGTTTATTCGCTCTTGGTTGCTGAGTGCTGACTGCCAAAACAGTAACTCATTTTTACATACACCAAGTTTCGAAGTTGGCAGTGTTTAAACGACCGCATCTGGTTTTCACCTTGGAAGGACTAAAACACCAAATAAAGTGAAATTGCTGACCTCTGCAAAATATGTGACCACTTTTTTGCATGACAGTTGCTTCTCAGAGTAAAGGATGAAAATGGCTTTTAATTTTTTGTAACCCTAAGCCCTGAACCTAAATCTCAACACTAAACCCCAACTTTAACCGCAAAGCCAATGGCTTTGTGCTGTCATAATTTACTGACCGATTGAGCTAGAGAGCTGATCAAACCTCTAAAGATGTGGAAAATCGTGTAGTTTAGATTTTAAAACATTGGAAAGTTTTGGATTTTGTTTTTTGTGGGTGACGTCACAATGGGGGTAGGTTTATGAAAAAAACATTGGTATCAGCCCAAAACAGTCTTATTGGTCGAGCTCTAGTCGAAACACTCAGAAAAGATTTCCAGGTTATCACTGGTCACAGCGCATTTATTACATCACAATCACTTTGTTCCTTCGAATGTGGTGCTGAAAAGATACATGGTAGCTGTCTGTGGAAAGAAATCCTTTCTCAGCAAAGAATCAGGCACTTTAAGATCTTACAGAGTATATATTTCGCCGACGATGTAGCATCATCAGCTCTTATTCAAATAGAATCTACATGGTAGCTTGTTGAACATTTAACAAACGTCTTACATACAATAAGAAACTGTTTATCCATACATGCATGCCCTTGTAAAATTGATGCTGATAATTATCAGCTGATTATAATTAGCTGCACACTGCGTCTGTGGGGCGCTCTCCATAGAGATTGTTAAGAATAAACTTACGTAATCACTGCGGAGAACGCTTGAGTAAAGTTGCTCTGAACTTACGTCATGATGTAAAAATGAATATGAGAAAGTATAAGACTTCTTGCACAACAAACAACGTCTTCAACTGTTACAACAAAACTGTTTTTGAGATACAATGCTTGACTGGGTATTTCGTTCCGACAAAGGGACAACATTTTCTGAGGCTTGCTGTCATGCCTTTCAATATGAGAAATTCGTCGTAAAAATATAGCTTAGCTTCAGTGCCAACAAACCAGCCTTACTTGGCGTGACATTAAAATAGGCCTAACCTTATTTAATCCTGTCATCACCTAGCAGAAACAGCAGATAATACTTAGGCCGTAACTGCAAAAAAATCAAAATCATTACGAGTTTTGAGACTGTGTCCTCTCACCATGAAGCAAAATATTACAAATTAGCTCGGCGTGTGCCTGGCTGTGCACAACTGACATCTTTTATAGTATCTAACACTGGCCGAGTAGCAGACTTCGAAACATGTGCGTTCGACACACAGATCAATGTACCTGTTCCATACTAATGCGTAGGCGCCTTTTAGGCAAGGCAGGGATGTGATTGTTTGATAACAATCGTACACAACGTTAGAAGGAAAATGTTGCCTGTTCCAAACCACCCGCATTAGAGACCTGCAGTGGCAGCATCTGATATTTGATCGGCGTTACTACTGAGTCCCCATGGCACAAGGGGACCTGCGATGACAGTTGAGCGATGCACCGCTGATGTAGTGCAATACATTAGGGTTTTTCTAATGTCTGTATGTTAACCATGATCGCAACTTGGTGGCAGTTAATTCTGCACTGGAAAAAATCTCTTTAAAGAGGCTGACGTGGCAAGTTATGCAAAGATTTTTTCAAGCCATTTGTGCAAGCAAAGTCAATTGCTTATTTGTAGTTTTCCTTTCTCCAGGCATTTTGTGTACCTAGTTGACTCGAACAAAACGACTACAACTGATTTTACAACATGCAGAAAAGAATACACTCAACGACTTACAAATGCATGTTGTCAGTTAAATAACTGCAGAAATAACTACACATGTTGGTGTCTCAAAAAAGCTTATGGGGTGAAATGCAAAATGTCTCCACTTGCCCACGTGGTTCAAGAGAAAAAATGCAGGTGGTGGACTGAAAAAATGTGTGTGCATGTACACTAGTGCTTTGTTTCCACCAGTGCAAGAGAAAAAGGCATGTGAATCGACTGCAAAAATGTCTGTTCGTGTCAGGGTTGCCAGGTTAGCCCTTTTGGGGCCAAATTTCAGCAATTTGGTCCCAAATAAAACTTGTTGGCCCCAAAATTTTTGTTTGGCCCTTTTCCCGGATAGATTTGGACCCTTGCATTTGCAAAAATTAGATCTGACCACCCTGGATCCTGTCTGAGAAACCACATCTTTTCACTTTTTTGACTAATTCATTGCATATTTTCATTAAATTCCTATATTTTGAAGGTTTTTGATTACAAAATTTTGTTAGGATTCTTAGAGTTTCTGATTTTAGTGAAAGTAAGTTCATCAGAATACCTGTTACTTGCTGCAATTGTAGAAGTAGCAGTGAGATTTAATTTAAGTGGCATTTAATAAGTCGCTAAGCATGGGTTCATATGACTTTGTAACTGTTGATAAATTTGGAAAAAATGGTTGGCCATTTTTTGGCCCCATGTCATAGAATTTGGCTCTTTTTTGGATATTTCTAGACTAGATTTGGCCCCGTGGCAAAAAGTAGATCTGGCAACCCTGGTTTGTGCCCATAACTCTCAACATTGTGGAAGCAAGTATACCGCTCATGTTGTGGAAGATCTAAACTGAATCCTATTACCTGGCTTACATTACCATTTTGGATTCAGACAGTTTAGAATCCGAATCCTTCTGAATTTGTTATTCCTAAAGCCCATCCCTAAACTTAATACTACCAGCATGTCATAAAACATGTCCATCTTTGCTGATTAACTGTCTGCAACATTGAATAATTTCTTGCAACAACCTGCTCACAATAAAAAACTGTTCACAGCAAAACAACCTGCTCATCACCTTGCCATTTAAAGTAAAGGTCCATGGCACAGCAACTTCGCTTAACGTGGAGATGACGCAAGAGAAAAAACTGTCACATACCACATTGTGCAACAGTGACAAGGGCTAGGCATGACACTTTGGGCAAAACAAAGTGAAGCACATTCTTAGCCAATTCGGCCAATTCTGATGCTTCTGACTTAGTTTCTGTAATTACATTGAACATGCTCATTGCCCCACTATTACTAACATAACCAACTGTTCTATTGTATATCTCCACATTTCAAAAGTACCATACAACACTAACAATGCAAGTATGTCTTCCCACTTTCCTATGTGACGTTTCTGATTCTGGTGGCACATGATAACTACGCTTCCCAGTTTTGACCTTGCACTGGAAGTTTCCTTCACGATGTGATCTGTTCATGCAGATTTAGAGAATGGATGACTTCTGTCGGTAGTTGCATCACAATAGAGATGGGGTGTATCAACACTTGATAATGTTTAATAGGTCATTTGCCTCATTTCTGTGTTCACTTGGCCCCCACGATGAAGATGTCAGTGGCAAGGTTGGAGATTATGTGAATTTGGTCAGCTTCAGCATAACCGCCTACTGTCAATTGCCAAAACCTGTATGAAACATTATGCCCATTCGGCAGATGTGGCCATTTGCCAAGCCATTGGTAGAAATCAGTTCCTCATAATTGTAATGAGGTCATGGGAACTGGTGGCATGGAAGATGGTGCAGTTAGGGGCAGGATCCCTCCATGAGACACTAATTTGAAGATAAACAGATTGAGACAACTTTCATGGCTACGGCATATGGACCACTTCTCACTACTGTATAGCAGAAGACTCAGGATGCACAAGGAATAGACCCTGACCTTGAGTTTGATAGCAGGGTTGTAATTAATTATTCCGAACCAAAGGGTTAAGCTGCCCGAATTGGTTGATGCTGCAGAGGTTGACATTGAGGGATGAGATGTGCAGCCACCCTTTGCATTACTAACAGCAATTTCTGTTTATGATTATAGATCTGCAGGTTGAGAATTTCATGTTTTCCTGAGAGTAATTGCTGACTGATCTGATTGCATCACCTTCGTGTAGGCTAATTACTTGAACATATTGAACATGGGTATGTGCAGCATTGTGCAGGTCTGAATCAGCAGATAGTCATGAAAGCAGATCTCATTTGGCTAATTCCTCTACAGCTTGCAGCAAACCTAGAGATTTTAATTCTATTACTCCCGAGACTGCATTTTGTCTTTGCATAAAACTGATATACAATACCCAGATTCTGAAATCAAACCTAAACATTTAATGCTGAGGAGCATAATATCACATGTCTTGCTGCAGTTGTTAAGGAGATTTTTCAAACCTTATGTTTCAAACAGAAATATATACCTATCAAGCAGTACGAATAAAAATAGATTCTGCATAGCACAAAATGATATGAAGTTTGACATGGAATGAAACACACAGGAAGTTGACAGAGAGGACAATTACCTTTGGCATCTAAAGCAAACAAAGCATTCAAGGAGGCATTGACCACACCAACTTCATTTGAGTCATCTGCTGCTAGCAGTTGCACAAGAACATCTGCTAGCCGTGACAGATGGAGTTTATCACTTTTGCATAGAACAGGTATTTGCTTGATGGCAGATTTTCTAATCTGTGCAATATAAAGTCAGAATTATCTTCAACCAGTGGTTCCCAACCTGGGATCTGCAGTTCCCAGGGGTCAAACTTCAAACAGAAAATCTATGCTTATAACATTTTCAAACAGAAAACTTACATTTACAACATCTATCTTAACACTTTGAGAGCTGGCGTACGATATATTCGTACTTCGATTTCGGCCTAAAAAACAGCAGTTTTTGGTTGCCTTACCAACGCCCTAGCTCCGCCGATGATTGCGCTAGAGAGCTGTGTAAAGGCTCAAACGGATCAGCCAGTCTTCTAGATTGTACTCGAAAAAAAATTTGGGTTGGGGCATGTTGATTTTTTGTGAGCGACATCATAAGTGAAATAGTTTTGGGGTCATTTTGGCTCATGTTGCCTGGCCTAGGGCCCAACTGCTGGGCCAAAGTGTTTCGCTGAAGTTTTCATTGGAAACTGCGCTCGAGTCCAAGTCTTTTGAGCCTTTGATCGACTTTCTAGCATTTCTGGTTCAAAAGTTATTATCTAAAATAAACAATTTAATTAATGATCTAATTAGCAACAATTACAGGCCCTAGCTTTTCAGCGGGCATTTTGAGTGATCGCCTGCCTGGTTCTGCTCCCATCTCCTTGCAATGATTCAAGCTTGTACTTATCATTCACCAATGTTTGCAAAGCCACATCAGTGACCCACACCAAGCAAATCTATCGCAATTTATTGCGTAAGGAAACTAGTTTCATGTGTTACACATCTTCAGTCCTGCCCAAAAGTCGACATATGACACAAAAAGAAAAAATTACGCACTGTTGCTAAGATCAAAACTCAAAATTACTAAAATTGAAGATTACAAAAATTTAGCACAATTGCAACTCTTCCACTAAACACAGCTACAACACAGTTCAACGAACCCAGATTGCAACGGCCATTAGGCACTATTTCTGATTGACAAAACAAACTCATCGCTTTTGGCGTGGCTTTTAGTCTCAGGCGATCACGTGGTTTGCAACAGACCGTAACGTG
>Ga0210059_1004228_pt1 | contig 23139 bp, 7 predicted proteins | sample Ectturendosymbi2_FD_188042 | JGI IMG/M metagenome (GOLD analysis project Ga0210059, IMG submission 188042) | Ecteinascidia turbinata endosymbiont from Florida, USA - Sample 2 (SPAdes) (version 2) | ecosystem: Host-associated > Tunicates > Ascidians > Unclassified | place: Key West, Florida...
CTCTTACACTTTGCTAACAGCTTGCGAATTATCTTGACCTATTTAGGAGATCACTGTGGTGTAGGTTTACAGTTAATCGAAGAAACAAGAAGGTAGTTTAGTTGGAAGGACCCCTAGATTTGGTTGTGAGTACAGTCAACTGTTTACCACAAATTATGTGCTTTCCTTGGCTATTGTACTCACAAGCAATTGTTTCCTTTTCAAGGCATTTTGCTTTCATAACTTCAGCCCCCTCTAAAAAAATCCTGGCTGCGCCCCTGGCGGTAAGCATCCGTTTGATCTGCCGACAGAGTTTGCTTAGTCAATCTTATAGTTCGGATGGAGAGATATTGCTGTCTAGATTTAGAAAAAAACAATCCTTGACCTGTTCATTTGATATATCTGCTTCATGCATCTATTCACGTCATTGTGCTAAAAGTTTTGTAAGACTCTTATGCCTTTTTAGTTTAGTCAGAAACTTTTACCTATCGCACCCCACCCAAAACCGAATGGAAATTTTGATGGCAGATTGACTCGAAGGAAGTTGCGCATAATTTCAAAACTCAAAAAGGGAAAATTGCTAGCCACTGGTGGACGATCACGTTGATAAACTTTTCGGCAAATGCGCAAATAGATTTTTTAAGGTACAGCCGAATTTTCTGGTTCTTGTCGCTATGCATAATTCATGAAAAAAACTTTGAAATCATCAAGTGCGCTGGTACGTGGCTCCCGATGGGAGTAGTGAAAAGTAATAATTTCGTTACGGAGTGACTAGATTATTAAACTTCATACTTTAGCGTGAATGACATCTGTGAACATTTAACTGTTATATGACTTCTTATGATTTCTTATTGGAACATCGTGTCGAGGCTGATGTGCTGGTAGCAGATAGAACAACCCAGTGTGCTTGCAGCATTCTTAAGCAGATACTGAAATTTTACTATCTTTGACCAAAGTATAAACTGATATCCAAAGCCTATCTGAATTCTATAACTGTTCTCAACCCACGAGTGAACTTCTTTCAAAATATTATTAATTGCTGGTAGGCTGGGTTCGAATCCCGGTGGTACAAATAGAGTATATTTAAACTTTCCTTTCTTTACTTTGTTCATCAAGTTACTACAATTCAAGTATTTTTTTTGAGTAGCCAGCTTGAAGTGCTAACAAAATACCAGAGTGAATGAAATAGTAAACCGCTATTTCCCCCAAACAACAAAATTACCACAAGTGTTATGACAAATAACGGCCTATCTGATATAAAAGCAGACTGTTGTGAATTCAAGTGCGGTTCAGTCACTATTCAAACAAAAATGGATATTTACACAAGCAGCCATGCGGAGTAAAACCATTCAACCGTACTTATTGTTGGCAAATTGAGGCACACTGACTCGATACCCTCTCCAAAAATCACGAGGTTCTTTTTCGGAAAATTTTGCAACATAACTAACATAAGGGTCGGAAATTTAATTTCTGACAAAAGAACCAACATTTTGAAAAGTTTTTACGGTGCTCTGCGCATAAAAAAAGCGCAGGCGTTTTTTAACGCTGTCCTCCTGTGGTGGTTTCGGAAGATCGTAGGTGCAGCCCTGGTGATACGCATCATACACATTTATATCATGTAATTGCACTAGGTGAAATAAAAACAGAATTTCTTGACATCTTTTCTTAAGTTAAAGATATAATTTCTTAGATCTGAACAATCGAATTCAACTACAATACAGTGTTCATCTTCGTCGCATTTGTTTAGATTCGTGTCGCAGCTGCATCAGTACTTCAGCACTCCTCCCACTTATATTTTGTGCAACTTCGAGTACAGAAATCGAGATAAGCCTTAACGCTGAGTATGGTTCGAAAACCAGGCCTGACAGAAAATTTCTGTGCCAACAAAAATCAATCCATTGACGTTTTCGTCCACACGAAATCCATTGTTTAAGTAAAGCAATTAATTCTTATGTAACCTGCTCCTAAACCAAAACAAAATCTTGTTTGGATGTCCTTATCTAAAACCAGTAGAGAAACAAGCACTTTTTTGAGAATCCAGTGCCGGTTGAACTAATTCTTCTCCACACTAGCTTGTAAGCCTTATGTGTAATATTTACATCAGTTTTTGTCATCCCACTTAAACTAGCAGGCGGGAAGTTGAGCTCTCACCCATTTCCCTCTAACGATACTTTACCGCAAAGTTCTGCGTAAAACGATAATCCAGGAAACAAAGCAGTGAAAACCGACAGTTCTTCCATTTAGTTTTCTTAATTGACAAGGTACGTAAGGATGAACGTACCATTACTACCGCCAAAGAATGATTTGAAACTAACAAACCTTGACCTCGAAACGTAAAAGCATTTCATTTCAACTAAGGAAACTTTTCTGTTCAGAATAAAATTTCATTAAGTTTTCACTATGGAAATAAATTACGCATTTGATTATCTTTTTGAAACTTGCTGTTTAATTTTTTGTTTCACTGGCTTGAAACATCTACATAAAAGACCGACGTGGCAGATCAATTAACTGCGGCTTTTACTGAAATTACTAAGACTTATGAGTCATGTGAGGACAGACCACGATGAAGCGCTGGAGCTTTTCCAGCAAAATACCTCCAGCAAACACTTAATTCCTTTTACAAAATGTGTGAACATCATCATGTTTCTCTAAACACCATGGTCCATTAAGTCGCGTGTCGTCGAACGATCTTCCTATTGCTATCATGCCAAGTAAACCAAATGCACAACGTGTACAAAGAGGACGTGACCGAAAAAATGTCTGATGAAAAGAGGCGTGGTCGTTTTTCTCGCCTGGCAAGACAGATGCGCACAGGCCCGTAACCAGGGGGTGTAGAGGGGACGAAGCCTTCCCTGCAAAATTTTTGAAAACTATTGGACATAGTTGAAAATATTTGGACCCCTCTCAGAAAACTCTTCGCCACCCCTGGTGTCGCAAGCTGGTTACGGGCCTGGATGCACATGTGATATTCTGAAATCGCGAAAACCTTGAACGCCTTCAACAGAGTAACCAGTTGTTTTGTTTGATTACAACCAAGTCATAGATCGGTTTAACGCCTGGGCGGTTGTTTCGTGTCTAGTAAAGTGCTACGTTTTAGAATGTCCATGTGTACACATGTACTGTATTATGCTATGTACGCATGACTGAGGGCTGCCTTAACCAAAATCTGATAAACATCCATATGCGGCTTCCTCAGAAAAGCGATAAACAGCAAATACTTGATGCCAAGGAAGATATTCATACACAGCTCTTTTCTTAGCTTCGTTAAAATTTTGTTTTCTTTGACCAACTTTTCTCATACTAACTCGGCTGTTTCCGAATTCATCAAACCAAGAAAATAGTCTTATTTTTCGCTGCAGTTGCAATATGCCAATGTCCTAGCCGTACTCCACCATCTTCTAATGGTTCTCTTCATATGCGCCAGTCTGTCAGATTTGCAAGTTCGCCGTGTGCCATTCAGGTTAAATAGACAGATTTGAAAATCCTTGTGCATAGCAATCCCTTATTTCCAAATAATTGAAAAACCTCACCCGTTAGAGACTAAAACTCCTTAATGAGGAATATTGTTTTAGTTCTCTTCACTCTGCGTCTTCAAGTCTTTGGACATTAGTAACACACACCATGTGTAGGCCTAATGGTAAAGGAACTTATGATTCTGATAGTTCTAAATGTATTTTACATTATCTGCTTAACTAATGCTAAATGTAACTCTTAGTTGGTGTTCGTATAGTGCTGCAAGTAGAAATTTCTGGTTACATTACGCATTTCAAACAGAGCTAAAACTGCTAGCACAACTGTTATGCAGCACAGTACCATAAGACGCAGACAAAGGTATGAAAAGTCAGTGAGGTTCTTTTTCAGCATGATTTCGTTGTTTTCATCATTCTACTTTACCTCTGACGCATACGTTTGTGAGATAAAGAAAATTATGTTGCAACCGACCAACGAAACGAGTGCGTAGAAATCAGTGCAACAAAGCTTAATAGAGCCATTAAGTCTTCTGCGGTTTATACCAGTATTTATATTCAGAGAAGGAAATTAAGTAACCTATCAAGCTAGTCCTTGAAAGTGGTCACAGATATGATTATCAGTTGATCATCTCATAGCCCCTTAAAGAATAAGACTCCTCTGCAACTTAATATATTATGTAATTTACAGTTTTTTTACCAACGTAACGGCAAAATACAGCCGAAACTCAGCTCGGTGTTAATTAACTCGGTGTTACCAAGCTCTTCTATCAAAACCTCACACCCGTTTTAGCTGCTTTACTGCACTGAATGTCGTAGCTGGAGAATTTTGCGTGCTTTCACGCGGCAGCTCATATCTGCCAAGGAAATGTTAAGCGGTGCCTGGATGGAAAGCTCAATCGTTGCAATCCATCTTTTTCCCTATGTCGCACGCCAGACCCTGTCATCTTTTTTTCTAGCAGTCTACGGTGTGACGTCAGAAGCGACGGATTGTGCCGTGGCGATAATGGAGAGCGGCGGATGGAGGATGATCGATTTTTGTGACAGACTGTGAACAATCAAACCGTTTATTTTACTTCAGCGCTCCTTGAACATTTTCGACGTTTGAAAAGCATTGCATGAGAGTAAAGGTCTTGACCAACTGCAGAAGTAGTAGTGGTGTAACAACTTTTCATTCGGGTATTGCAGCTTCACACAAGGGGAACTGTGTGGACTTACTCGCTGGTTGGCCAGATCTTCGTTCAATGTGCATTGACTAAGCTCGCACCAATGCTTCACCACTCCACTTACACTTTAGTTGCAGTAGGCCCATGACTAAAGCACAACTGCATAAAAAAACTGATTTTCTTAGTTAAAACCAGCGCTCTAGAAATTCCACGTGTGTGTGCCAGGCTGGTGGCTGTTATTTTGCTAAACGATTTCACAAATCAGCAATTTATTACTGCATGCACTCACGCAGGATTTTTCGTTTGAACCTCACGAGGTTTGTAAATCACAGCACAATAAAAACAGCTCTTCCACAGCAGGTCATACGTTTTGATTGTGAGATTGAATCAAAATCGTGCGTGAAAAGTTGCCAGTAGGACTCTGTCGGAAAGCGCAGACGTGAAACCTAGTTTTAAAAATTCTATAGTCATGTTCGATGATTTATGTTATTTCAACCTACAGCACTGTTTCTGAGGTTCTTGCTTGTCAGCTTATACAAACTTGCAATATCAGACGGTAAAGTCTCCGTTCTCCAAAGGGTGCTTTAAGTTGTTTGTAACTAAGTAAAAAATATTTCAAGCACATGTGTCAAATAAAATAACTTCAAACATACTTTGTAGAAGCATGTCTTCGGTTGGTAGATCAGCGCTTAGCATCATTTGCTAAAAGACAAACTTCAAGCACTTTTGTAGAAAGCTCGCGAACACAATTAACCTTCAAAACAGTTTCCACCACCAAGACCTTACCCACTGCGTTATTACCAACAGCGCTAGGATGCATGCATTTCTGCAAGAAAATGTCACTTGCTCTTACCCATTCTGACTATTTCAGGTTTGCTTTCAACCAGCAATCACTTGTTTGACGACGCTGTCGGAAGTAAATATACGTTAGACAAGATACAGAGTTCGCAGATTGGCAAATATTTGCTTTCCATCTTCGCTAGTTGATATTACATGCAGAGAGCAGAGGAACGTCACACTTTTGTCAGTGTTCTCCTTATATTTTACAACGACCGCAATACTGGACTGACAAAAATAGCAAAACAAGCATGAACAGCAACCAAAAACCCAGGTTCTTCCAATTACTTTTTTAACTGCGAGTTCTGTGTTTAAAAGATAGATATGCGAAACTGTGCGGTACGTTTTAAATACACGTGCAAAAGTGCGCTCACAATCGCGTTATAAAAGCTGATAATATTTATTTTAAGTTTTTTTTGCAAAAACTCATTTTTGTGCGGACTAGTAACTTCGCATTTATTATGCACGAGTAGCGTGCTTGAAAAGGCTTACTCGGAAAGCAGGAGCAATCTTTAACAAGCTCTCAGTTGGTTTCAGCGAAAGAGCAGCATACTGGACTGCTCGGCTTGACATGGCATATTTACATTTTACAGGCAAAGGAGAAATAAGCACTCCGTTGTTTGTGACTTCGCTGATCTTATGCTGAATGTAACAGATGATGTACTGTGTGCAGGGCCGGATTTAAACATGTGGAGGCGCCAGGGCAGCCTTTGTGTGGAGGGCCTCAATAGGCTGTCTCAAGGAAATATTACTCAATCAAGGAAATAGTATTAATTAGCTGTAAAAATGTAATCATAAGTAAAGTTCGTGGCTCATGACCATGGAGGCCCCTGGGCTGGTTTCCATTTTGCCCTCCCCTAAATCGCTTCTGACTGTGTATATTAATGATGCCTGCACTTCATTGTTGAAACTATTTTTTTCCTAAAAATTCAAAGGTTTTCATGCGCATGCTACTTTTTTCAACTTTTGGACAATCGCATAATTCTGTTAACAGGAATAAAACTGTGTTGATTCATAGTGTAGATCCACCACACTTTCCCTAAGTCAGCCTTAACTTTAGAATGTGAATGCCATCGCATCTCTTGACATCAAAGAATTTCAAAGAAAGAGTACTGTTTTGTCTGTAAAACATTATTGCGTTTCTCGCACTTGCTGAAACGTAACAAGCATTGGCTCTGCCCATTTTTAATCAACAACATAAGGTAAATCGCTTTCGTACATCTGATGTGTATATGTACTAGTTCCAAAACATACAGTTTGTGTCACTGCGAAGGTAAACGCGAGTCACCCAAAAAGCATAAAGCGACAGTTGCAGGAAGTTCTGACTGGTGAAAATCCTTTCTTATTATGGCTAAACATTTTTAGACCATCTGACCTCTACTTGAAACAAAAATGTTTCATCAATGACTATCGAAATGTTTCAATAGCCTAGAGACAGAATTGCAAACTTGCAAAAAGTATTTATATTTTCTGTGCATCTATTCAAATATTTGCTGCAAGCATCAAGCAAAACGTTTTGCTTGTTTGCAATGGAAAGAATGATAAAACCTCAAGTAGTGGGACATTTTTTGAAATTTGTTTTCCACCAGTGAAGGCAATGAATGCTGGTAAAATTAAGTTAACATCTTTTCCGCTTTACTGAGGTATCATTTTCTTGCATGAGGATATGAGAAGCGCAGCACTGCGAAGCCTCTTGGTTTCAGCGACGACATTCGCAAGCTTGCTTTCAAACGAAAAACTAGGGTAACAAGTCTTTCCAGCGCTTTTGTGGAGAGTACTGTAGTTAGTTGAATATGTTAATAACAGTAACCTTTAGTCCTTTACTGTGACGTGTCATAAAGATGTGCAAATGGAAAGTTTTCTTTAAAAATGTGCCAGTTGTAAAACACTCTATTGGTGAAATGAAACTCAATTGTTTTATTTTTCTAAAATGCGAAGTAAAAAATTGGTCTAATTGGTAAACACTTTGTTTTGGTATATGTTTCGACCGATCAGACCGAGAATGGAATTTTCCTGAAGATTTGGCCACCGTTATTAATCCAACAGATTATGGAATTAAACTTTGGTGCATTGGTTCTTTTGTGGGAGATTTTGTTTAAAAACACTCTTCAAGGTCCAATAGTCCTTATTTCACCTTCATAAGATTAAAGCACAGGTTACGAACGCCAGGAAAGAGACGGCTTATTAACAACCCTCGAAGTCATGCTTTCTTTCAAAACAGAAGTCAACAAACTACAACGTGTAAGTACTCCCCCATATCCAGACCTACCTCGTACAAGCTTGTGTTTGAGGAGTGGAGTGTAAGACAAGGCGATGAATGATGCTGCGCATGAACCCGTCTTTTTGAACTAAAAACCGTACCGCAAAATGCTAGCATAAAACAATCAGCGTCGCAGATTTTTACTAAGAAAGGCAAACCACTCCAGCAGGGCACATCATCAGTAATGGGCATGAGCTGATTTGCTGATGCATCTGCGTTTCCAGCTCATGATCAGTGTTTTTTCCGGTTCAAAGCCTAAGAGATACGAATTTGTACTGCAAGAAATGCTCAAATTTACTTCGTATTTTGTCATGGAATAATTGAAAGTTTTGTAGCTTAATTAACGTCAGTAAACGCTTTGCAAAACGATATCATTAAATAAACAATAAATACTTTCATTTGAACAGAATTTCAAACTACACACAAAACATCAAGCTTCACTAAACAGAGCAAAAGTTTAGGACAAACAAGTTCGAAGACGCTCCATCAAAACTCCATACGTTGCTGCAATGAAGAAAATTACCAATGTTTCTATTAAAAGTTACAAAACAGATTCCTAATTCACCGATATTTTGGTGCCACGTGAAAAGTGAGAAATCGTTCTTTTTTCTTCTAAAACATTGAAAGGAATGCTACCCCCGACAACACTACAACCTACGGTACAAACATGTGCATCTTGCTGCTTACTGTGATTGACTTAGTACTGCCATATTTGGTTTACTTATAAGATTACGTTCCTTTTTCTTCGTCAGCTGCAGATTTAGAAGTCACATTAGAGGGAGAAAGTTGGGAAAGGGGTCAGGCAGTGGTGTGGGAGCTGGGGGTGCAAGCGCACCCCTAAAAGTTTGGATTTCTCAGAAAATTGGGTAAAATCTCAAAAAAGTTGAGTAAGGAAGCTTCGACATTTTAACAATATTAATGAAATTATGCTTCCTTGTTATTGAGTGTATAAATGAAAGTTTACTGTGTCGTAGCAACACATTAAATATATATAAAATCAATGAACTACTTCTAGTAACTTGGTGTTTTCGTTTGTGAAAGTTGATGAGTTACTGACTCACTTGAAAGTTTTGGCAAAAGGAGACATTTCATTTATGTGCTTTATTAATTGTACACTGAGGGAATCGTGTATATTGCAGAACACCCTACTGTACTTCATTTTAATAGAGTGAGTCTGTGCCAGGCAACTATAGAAAAGCTTTTGCTTTTAATTTTAGCTACAATGTTTGGATGAACACATTTTGTTATACATTTTTGCATGTTGCATATATGTGCAGTTGAATAGACAATGCTGTGAGACCCACGGCATAGTCATAATATAAATAACATCATACATGCCACATATATCACATTTATGTCTTCTGAGAAGGAAGAAGCTTCAGGTTCTACCTCAGCTAGGTGTGAGGTTACTTGCTGACAGCAACACTCGCAACGTGAATGTAAAAACTCAGAAATGTGAGGCAGATGCTCAAGAATACAGAGCCAGCTGGCTTCTGACAATGTTCTTGTACATCCTAGCGTACTTTTTTCAACCAGTTTTCAAGTACAACATTTTCTATTTTGCAAGTCTACAGCAGCATAGTAGAGGAAAACATAGTGTACCAAGAGCTACACAAAATGTGTAGGGAGAAAATTGTCGCATAAACGTTTTTCGGGCAAATTTTGGAAATTCGGGCAAAATGTCCTTTGCACCAGCCAAACATTGCCTGCTCCTATAGCCATGGGGTCAGGGTACATATTTATAAGTATATTTCTTGCTAAATTCTTTTTTCCTATAAATACATCAAACAGTTTTGATAGCTTTAAAACTCGAGCGAGCAGGATATCAAACTTGCTTATAAGAGGAGTTGCGGTTTCTGAGAACGCTTAAACCAACAAGAATTTCAATTGTTCGAAAAACTCGCTAGGCTAAAGTAGGCACCGCTTTGGCTGATTTACTTTTTTGTCATCATAGGCTTGGTTTTGTGAGTACAATAGTGTGAACATGGTTTTGAATCATCGAGTTTCCTGACTAAAATACGGTTAATAAATCTTCTCCGAATTGCAGAAAAAGGATTTTTAACTCTGGTTTGAAGTTTGAACAGATTTCTTGCCGTTGCAGAAACGTGTTTCACTATGTACGTCATTCAAAGATTAAAACAATGCTAACCAACAATGTTTTTGACAACCTAAAAAATTGAAATACTTTCACTTTTACTGTATTGAAAACGTTTTACTTTTGCGTATGTCGTTACTGTCATGATCACGAAAAGGTGGAAAATTGTCATTCAGCTTTCTCATGCGATGAGAAGCTTAACACGACAACTAAGCTGCAGAAGCAGTTATTTTTTCAAGAAGACGCTCCCTTACGTTTGCAAGATTTAAAGAGCCTGTATGTACTATACATTCCGTAGGCGTTGTCAGTTGTGCGACCAAAAACATACGACGGTACCATTCCACAACAAATACAACAGAGGACTTGAAAGTTATAGACCGTTTTGCTCTAACGACCACATTTTGAGTAAAAACTTTCAACCATCCTGATGACAAAATTAGCCTTGGACAAGGCTAATGCAACATCGTACACAATTTGTTTTTTATAAAGCATGCGAACAGTACATGTCCCAAATGGCAAGGTAAGCGTATGCACAAGCACAAGATCGTACGCAAGGCGGGTTGGGGTTAAAACCCCCCTTGAGCTTGATATTTTACAAAAGCTTTATTACCTGTGCAAAAGAGATTAATTGTTTTCGCATACTTTTTGCTTGTTAATTTGTCGACTTAATACAAATACCACGGAATGAATTTGCATGCAAATTTTAAGAAACATTGTAAATGGGCCAAAAAGTGATACTGCAATTAGGGTTTGGTGGGAATCTGGATTGTCGTCTGCATCCAGAAACTATCTCATCACTTTTTGCAGACCTTTCGTCCACTACGCATGTTTAAGATTGTGTTCCGCGATAATTCACTTTATCCAAAACAATTGCCTTTATTTTGTCTGCTATGGCTGATCAGCGCAAACTTCGCCAAAACGTTGGTTTGGAAAAAATGAATATGACGTCAAATTATGACCTCAAAAACAACGCACACCAAATACAATGACCACCTTACGCCACTGAATGAATCCCTCCCATGAAAATTTTCTGCGTACGCCTCTGACAATGCATCATGTCGTGGACAATGATTTTTTATCACAAACACGTGCCCCAAACACCAATCAGAACAGTTTGCAAAGTAACAATATCTCCTGACACAGCAAATATTGTTACTATGCTGCTCTTGGAAATATTTCCATAGTTCGGCTTTTTCTTCACTCACAAAAGCAACGACTGATTTTCGCGTAGGTTGAAAAGTGCTGAGGATTGCAAGTTAGGGTTTCAAAGTTACAAACAGAAGAATGCAAGGAAAACAGCTGGAAAACTAAACTATCTCAGAGTTCAGGATTAAATGCCACATTAACCAGCTGATGAAAATCAATCTGTGCTTTCCTGATCTTCGAGTATTCTTAACAGTATGCTAGCTTTTCAGGTCTTGATATCAAATCATTTTGAACACATTGGCCCCGACTTGAGAACAATTTGTAAATTTGTAAAAAAATACAGATTTCCCTTCACTCCCGCCTCTTGCACTTATGACTGCCACTTTATACACAAAACTCTTGGCCTGTCATCAGCCGGAGCTTGCAACAGACCAAGGCTGATTTTCGGAGTATGATTACGATCGAATACTGGTTGATAAAAGTGTTTAATAATAAATGGAATATTATTTTAGTCACGTTTCCGGGCAAAACGTCCCTGTCTGTAATTTCGCTATAGTCCCGATGGGGAATAGTGTAATTTATTTGGTGGTGGATTGGTGGTTTCTTTTAGTTAGAAATCCTTTTTATAAACCGGCTTTTCATGTGTGGAGTACGTTGTTCAATATTTTATGAGGCACCAGAAAAAAACTAAGAAAGGTTTCGTTTTCGCACAAGAAAAAAGGAAGCTTTCGTTGAAAAGGGGCGAGACGGTAGTTGAGGGAGGACAATTGCCTCCATTCTGGATCCATCAGTCGTTGCCGTACTGGAAACGCTCATTACTGTTTTGATCAGCTCGAACAAGGCCTTAAATTTTTTACGTTGCTTTCTTTTGTAAACCCTGAGCCTAGCAGTAAAATAACCTTGCCCGAACTTTTTGTTTTCATCACATAGGCTGTCGACGAAAAACAAACAACTGAACAAACTAGTTGTAGTATTTATACGATTTGTAAGATTGCCTTTTTATATGACTGTACAATTTATTATTTCTCCATATATTTCGATGTTATTTAGAACTAGCGTTGACAGAAAACCAAATACCTCAAATATAATCAAAACCCACGCATTGTGGTAACAAGGTTCAAGCTTCAAAATGATCCTAAATAACGTTTAATATATTTCCTGATGAACTGAAGTTTAATTACTCCTGGCTTATTTCACGATCATCTACAATAGAAATAATGAAATAAAATACGGTATGTTTTATCTTACGTTCTCACTAATCAGCAATCAGCCACAAACTACGAAGTGTTGAGATAAGTAGTATTTTTCACTGTATGCCTGGAGAAGTCAAAAGAAGTTTTCCTGCAAGATCCTCAAAAAGAGAAATGAACTGTACATAAAAAATTGTCTTACACACTGACCGAAGAAGACCTGAACCCTTATTCAAAAGAACCTTTTTCACTCAAGTTTAAACTATTGCATCAACCTGCATTAAAATAACCTGCCTCTTAAGGGCGGTATGTTTTTAACGTTTGTCTTTAAATAAGCCTTTTTATCATTTTTCTACAAGCCTTCGCAAAGCACGAGACGTCGATATGAAAATTTAATAAATCCACGAAAGTCTTCTCGGCGGGTATTCTCAACGAAACTGTCGCAGAGAACAAACCTAAACACCACTTCAAGCCGCGCAACAAATGCTTCCTGCTATTGTGCGGGAATGAAAACACTTTCGCTGGAGCGGTTAAGTCAATTATTAGATCGAACGGCCGACTACGACAAACGAATTACACGGAAACCTAAACTGGCGGGGTTTCTCACACGGGCAGTAGACATACGGCGAAACAGAACGCTGCAAACGTTCAGATAAGCCTCGGCTGCACTATATTGGTGGTGTATCTTGGAATGCCACAGTTGTCGAGCGCTGGATGTTACTAAAGAGTCGGGAGAAGGTTATCGTCTGCTCTTGGTGCATAGCCTGACCAAACTGAAAGCACTCTCTTTACTTCTATTTAAGATGAATCTCGAGTCTGAGATAAACAAATAAATTTAAATAATAAAAACACCAATCATTCAGTGTGTTTCCTCGTGCAGTGTCTGTTAAACTGTGACCAGCGAACATTAATTATTCGATTATTTATTAGACGTTTCGTTTTGTAAAACGCTCACCTCTGTTTCAACATATTTGAGTGAACAACTAAGTTTAGGGACTTTTATTGACCTGAATGACAACAAAGTAGCCAAAAAACATGATTTTAACTTACCTGACAGTAATTCAACTGTGGCTTCACCGTATCCAAAGTGATGTTCATGAGTTGATGCTTTTTTATGTGCATTAAAATATCGTTTTCTTCAGTGATAGTGCATTTCAATTATTCACTGCCAACGCTTAATTTATAGGTTGTTATGACTTTCTCTATAAAAAGTCGGAAACCTTTAAAAAATCAATGTTTTTATCAATTACATTTTGTTGCGCCTGGCAATAATACCAACCAAACCTGGTCCCAGGTCTTGTTCCTAAACTGTTTGTCTAGAAGGAGGCATAAAAATTCATTTTTTTATTCTTATTCAATATTTCGCTTTCCCAGTTGTGCCAAAGACACGTGACTGATGTATTCCTCCATTACAAACAAGACACTTTATTGACCGCAACATGTTGCGTCAGATAAACTTGTGCGAAGTACGATTATTCAAGCATTAGCTTGGCTCTTCAAGAATGTTTCTAATCAACGTGCTTCAAGTAAGTTTGCATGCTTGTTTTTTCAAAATTTCACGGAACCATCTACAAGTTCTGCTATTCACCTGTATGCTTTTTAACATGTAACTAGGTGCTCACCATTGAAGAAAAAGCCAGTTTTCCTTGAGAAGTTTCCAAACATACAAAATTTCTAAGACAATTGTCCTTTTTAGATGCATATAACTGATAAGCCGCACAAGGCATAAGCTTCCATTAAGCTCGTCAGACCTGGTTTTAGGTGTTTTACCAAACAAAAATGTTGAGGTGATTTATCAAACAGAAGTTTTTATTCAAGTGGATAAAGCACTCAAAGAAAAGGTTTTGTTTGACTCGCTTTGTATTGGTCAGGTCTCACGGGTGGTGTGCTACGTCGGTTTAGCCAACCATGCGACATTGGTCTTGCATGTGCGTAAGTACAGCATGGATTGAAGTATCGGCGAGTCGTTGACAAAACCGCGCGTGACGTTTTCTCCTGTGCCGATCAACCAAAGCTAAGGATAACGCTGGAAAGATTACAGGGCTGCAAGTGCAGTTTCTTCATAGCAGGCGCTACGAGAGGGGGATACGAGAGGTACATCGTATCCGAGCCCGAGAGATACTGGGACCAGCAGGATAAAAGTACGCAGGCTACGTTTTTCTGTAATCAAGCTCAAAATCATTGGTGTACAAACTATTTGCCAGTATCACACTTAATATATTTCTAAATCTCGGCATTGTAGCTGTTTTATCCATATTGTAATTACTATAGAAACAAGCTACAGGCCTACAAGTTTCAGCGAGAAATCCAGAAGCTAGGGGGCCCGGTATCGGTCTTCGTACAATCGGACCCCCAGGAAAAATTTCTCTCGAAGGCCCTGCTTCATAGTTATTAGGTCGACGAAGTATTTATTCGCTTCTGTATTTTTTGCATTTGCGCTTACGTTGGAAGTCAATTTGAAGCTGAATTTTTAAGAGAAATTTTTATTCGAATTTGCGGTGAATTTTCTTGAGCATTTGCATGACGTCTTGATCCATTCTTGTTTACCCAGAGGAAATTTTTCGTTGGTACGGAAAGGGAAAATCAAAATCAGCTGAGAAGACCTTTTCAAGTTTTCTTGCAATTCCTTTGGTCGGTGGCAAAATTGAGCTGTTTTTACAACAACAACCGGTCCAAGCGCAGCATACAAAAAAGATAATGTTTTGGACTTCTTCTAATCAATGCTTGTGTGTACCTTGGATGTATCGTCTCACAGGAAATTTTTATAGGAAGTTCTAAATCTGATCTTAAAAGGAATAAAGTTGTCAACAAACTTGAACACAGGAATGCAACGAGCCGTTTTACTAAATATTCGCGGATCCGAAGAACACGAGCATCTGTTCCCAGAGGAAGATGTTAAAAGATACAACTTTGTTCCAAAAATGATATTTTAATTCTGAAGCTGACGCTGTGCGGGAAGCAACCAGCTCATCATCATAATTATCTTTTTTCAAAAGTAATGGCAGCTCAAGGGTGCAATTGGACGTTTCTGAGGTAAAGGAAAAACTCATTTAACGCAAAAACATCAACAGAGGTGATCTTTCCATAGCGTCAATGACAGCCATCAGTTCCAGACGATCGATATTAAGAGCGTCTACAAGAGCTCTTATGTTTTACGCTACAGCGGTTCCACTTCTGAAGACATTTTGTGATCTTCCAGAAAAGGCTGCGAATTTAACCGAACGTCCGTCAGTTTCCACTTTACGGACACAGTAAGTGCTTGCGATTGATGAATTCAACACATTTGTCAAAGCTGGTTGCAGTTGCTGCTTTGGGACTGCAAGTCAGTTGAAATATTCGCCGTGTTGCAGAAGTTTCGTCTCGCAACCGCTTCAACTTGTCTTGAGGATCTACGATTATTTATCGAGTTGTTATGCAACACCTGGCTAATGCTTAAATTGATGACTTTTTTCAGGTCGCTTCAGCACAGGTCCAACTCAAACTGTAAGAATGCACTGAAGTGAACTTTCCCATATACACTGCACCGTGACGACGGAAATAAGGTCTCAATCAACTTGTTTTCGTGGAGGGTGACACCTTATTACTATCGCATAGACACCGAGCCATGAAAAATTATGACAAGAGGAGAAAAACTGTAGTCATTAATTCCACAAGTTTGTTTCGACATTTGTAGAAAAAAAGCATTTATTAGCGAATAGAAATAAATATAAATGGAAATTACAGTAAAAATTATTAAACCCTCGATATCACAATCTTTCGCAACAACATTATCAAGTAGTGTTCCTGCCCAGGAGTCACAGTTTTTTCGCATAGTTGGCTTTTTCATGCAACATCGTATTCTACCAGCAGCCCGTCAACGGTAGTTTAAAGAATTAACAGAAGTAGATCTGGCTTAGCACAATAGAGTTGAGGCTTACGTGCTTGATTTCAGTTTTTTGTTTTCGTATTTATAGTAAAAAGCGTTATGGTATTGTTCCTTGCAGAGGTGGTTTCACTCTCATGTCTCTCAGATGAAATGCAAACTTCCTGAAAGCGGTTTCCAAAGACCGTGAGTTGGCACGATTTTTCCAAACATTTTGTGTAACTTATTTTCCAAACAATGACCAATATAGTGCCATTGCTGTTACTGCGCTCTCTGATGAAGCGCAAATAAAATAACATTTCATTTAAAACAAACACACAAAAGTTTATGACAACAGGCATGCAGCTTTGCTAAAGCACTGTTTAAACTTTTGTATGGCTTGGCTTATATTTTGTTTGCATTTGTTCCAGAGGCCATTGTCCGGATGTCAGATATCCGGCTGGCAATTATCCACAAGGCAATTGTCCAGTGGCAATTGTCCGGGGTATACAATTGTCCAGTGGCAATTGTTTGAGGTGATAATTAGCTAGCACCCCAGGTGGACATTATCCTGATACGATGACAATGCGTATTTTTTGTACCTGTATCCCGTTTTGTTCTGTGACTTATTGCTTTGGTTCATTTTCGATTCTGTAGTAAATACTTTCATGTTCCACTTTCATGAAGAGGGGCATCTTTTTGTTCCGCATAGGATGCGACGCATCGTTCATACAGTACAGCAAGAATATTTTAACTGTCGTGTCTTATTGCTACGATAGTAATTCAACTCAAGGTTACTTCAGTACGGATGAAGTAGCTCATCGGCCTGTCACGGTTTTATCAACCGTCACGAGCATAACAATACCGACAAGCTGTTCTAAGCACAGCTACTGAATATGCTAAGTAGATAAAAAAGCGTGTAATCAAGCACAAAATGCTGAATCTGTAAAGTCCTGCAATACTGTTGTTTAGGAACAAATGTCTCTTGTTCCTAACTAGTTTCACACAACTAATTTTTCTTCTTTCTATGTAAAAGCACAAAGGGCTTCTGTTTGACATCATGCTTGTTGATTTTTCTGCAATCTAGGTCTGGGTTGTGGGTTTTATGTAATTATTGCCTTTGGTCACACGCTTCTTCCCAAAGCTTGCTTACGTAACATATATTAAGTCCACTGAGGCATTCCCCTTGTTAGAGAGAATTCCTAACTTGCTTTAGTTTGCCAGCGTCTTTGAAACCACATGGTGCCCGACTTTTCGTCCGTGAAATAGATAAGAATTACCCAGAAACAAAATTTTTTAAGAAGCACTTTCAGAAACAATGCAAGAGATAGTTGCGCATTAAAAAACAAATTCGCACTTTTCTATAACGTTGAACTTATTTGTGACTTTGCCAAGATCATCATCGTGTTAAATGATTATCGAGATCAACTACATAATAAAATTCTGAGCAAACGATGTTTGAAACCTACACCGGAAACTGAATGAAGCATCTCATCTCAAGATTTTAGATTACTGCAAACGATTTCAGGTGGTGTTTTTAACTTACAATTGTCGCAAAATCACCTCTTTACTTTGAACAACTGGACTCACATTTTTTACTGAAACGTTGCTATTAAATATTTTAAGAAGTTGCAAGTGCTGTAAAAAGCAAAACATTGACGTCAACTTAGGAAAATCTTTGAACAATTTTTATACAATATTCAACACGACATGAAAATTTTGTAAGATTAAAAAAATGCGTCATTGAATGGAACTGGAAAGTAACTTTATTTAAAAAAATGTATAAACTGGAAAAAACTGACCAGTATCTTTGTACATACTTGAACGTGTTCGACAATATAATATCTTTTAAAAGCTTAATTTTAATTTTATGTATTTCCATTCACCATTCGCGCTTCCATTTAATTTAGTCTGCTGCTAATTCCTATGCTTCTGTAGTGACTTGTTTTTATGTAAATACCAAAATTACTGCTTGCTTTTACAGCGTCGTGATACAGAACAAAGTTGCATAACACATAGCGTTGTGGTACAGGACCTCACGATATTTTCAGCTACTTTTACCGCTGCTGCATTCATCCTGCGCAGTTTCCATTCGAAAACATACAAAATAGGGTTTTAAATTATCCATTTCCTGAGTTGAGGAAATGGTGCCAATGAGGGATGTACATTGGTTCGCGTTGTATGTTTGGAAACACTTAGACCTTTAAAAAGCGCAAAACAGCCGCCCATTGCAAAACGAAAAGCACTGCCCAAGTTCATGGCATAGCAATTTATTGAGAATGATAGCGATCGATTAAACTTGAAGAGCTGCGTTGCACCTAAAACAACGCTCTTCAACGTTTTGATGATCATGGAACGCCTGCTATATATTTGCAAATATTAAGGAAACCCCAGCAATAAAAATTTGGAAACGAATATAGCCAGCACGAAAATAATATTTGCTATTAGACACTCAGCAAATAAGCAGATACTACAGAAATTAGAACAATAAACCAAAACACAATAATAAAACTTTAATAGCTCGGTTGTCCTTACTTTTCTTTCACAATCTTCTTGAAGTGTGGCTCCGTGTTGCTCAATGCAATCCTCATGCAAATATCCACACTTTTCAATGAACTTCTTTTCTTAATAGCAGTTAAAGCAGAAAAAGCTCCCTCACACAAATACGTACAGGGAGATTGACGCAGACGTTTCACTGTCTCCACTACAAATTGTTTTCCGACTTTGTGCAGAAAAATCCAAAAATAATCCTTTCCATTTCTTTCAAAGATATCCTCCAAATTGATATCATTAGAGAAATCCAAGAGTTCTTCTTTGTTTCTACAATCTGAAAATAAAAGGGTTTACCCCACACTTCAGTAAATGGCGATTTTCAGATTTATCTTCAGGAAAATTCCTGCTGAAATTTTCCCTCAGTAGCTTCAAGTGTTCCAACACCAAGTCTTAATTGCAGCTGTATCCTCAATTTCTGAATCCCCACCTATAAATCCATTCAAAAACCGGAAAGAGGAATAATTATTCTTTGAAACTTATCGGCCTCGCAGACGATCTTTCCTTTGAAAAACATCACGTTTGCCAACTTGAGAAAATATATTTGATCCTTTACCTTGAAGACTACTGTAGCATTGAGCGGGCACAACATATCGGATCCTAAATCCAAATAGACCAATTTGGAAATCTACACATTGTCAAGGAAATTCGTTGCATGCTCATGGTTTTGCACTGCAAGGAACGCTAAAAATTCCCGTCTTATTTTGAAAAGACGGGCAAAAACTTTACACGGAGATAAATCAACCCGCTTTCCTGTGTTACAGAAGAATGTTGTAGTCAGCATCCATTTCTTCACGCACGTTTTGAAAAACACTGGTAGCTTTTCCTTAACAACCACATTTTATATAATTCACAAGTTTCACAATTCGTTCATTCATCATCATACACTCGCTTTTCCTCTGGGAAGAGTCGCGGGGTCAACAGCCCTAGCAGGGCTCGAAATAACTCACAGTTTTCAGCAACCGCTGTTAGTTCCGCTGGCTCCATTCCAAGACGGGACCAAGCAAGGTCGGAGATGGAATCACACCATCTGGTCCTTGGTTGGCCACTGGACCGCTTTGTCGTAGGTGTAGCTATAGCGGACTTGCCTCGCCAATCCTACTTGGAGTATTTTGGTCGCATGGCCAACTCATCGTAGCTGAGATCTCTCTATCTGGAGAATTGGTTCGATATTCTGGGTTTTACGAACTTCACAGTTGTGCACTTTGTAGCAAAGCGACACCTCCTGAACTCTTCGCAAAGATCCCATCACTGCCGCTTGTACTTGATATAGAACTCTTTCAGTCGTTACTCAAGTTTCACAGCCATCGGTAAGGATCCGAACAAAGACCGATTTAAAAATTGACAGCTTTTCAGTACTTGAAAACTCCCGTTTTGTGACCATGGAACGATAAAGTAGCACTGTGTTTGCTTTACCTATCCATGTAGCAATCTCCTTGTTCTGCCATCCGCGATTCGTTAATACGATCTCGACGTACTGGAACTTTTTACGCGGCTGTGTTGTATTACTGCCTAATTTTAGCATACACTTGCCTGGGTTTCTTACAATGCACTTGCGTTTGGGACGTATACCTGTATCAAACACAGGTAGTGGTCTATCAACTTTAACCTCAACATGCAAACACTCTCCTCTTAGTGGGATCCATTAATCAACACCTAAAGAGTCAGCTGATGTCTAACGAGTATGTCCGCTCAACCCATCTACGGGCAGGCTTTGCGCCCAATGCTTGAGTAAAAGAGTTTTCACCCACCGTCCAGCTCCACGCTGGTTGAACCATGACATTCAGCCGATGAGATGGCAATAACATCTGGCAGCGGTCGGCAACCTGCGTCTCTTTTGAACATCTTATGCGTCTCTGTTAAACGTTGATCTATGTTGAGCGAAAACATGTTCTGTATTGTGAACAGGGGCGTAACAAACGGGGGGCAAGGGAGGCACAATCTCCAGGGAGCCGAATCACTCTGGGGCGCCAAATTGCTGCGGGGGCGCCGAATGACTGCGGGGGTACCGAAAAATCCCAGCGATGTCACAAGTGCGTTCTTATGGTGCATAAGGTACACAGTACGGTACATTTACTTGCGAAAGGCCTCAGGTTCGAACATTTGCGCCAAACTTAATTCTTGCCCCTGGCGCCATCTAACCTCGTTATACCCCTGATTGTGAACGTTGAGAAACCTCAAGAATTTATTCTAATGTTGAGAAACCTTAAGAATTTGTGTTTCCACAAACAACGGTCAAAGACGTTGGTACCTTACCACGCAGAAGCTTTATTGCGCAATTGTTCTACCAACGTGTCAAAGTTAACTGCGTATGTAGCGGTCGGTAGATGGCGCCACATGTAAATAAATGGTCACCGCTAGATGGTGCCCATGAGTAACAAGTCACTGTGATGGTCACCACAAGCGAATTATCGTAGTTCACTTATCCTTATATAATGATAGTGCAACGTAGTAGTAGTAGATTGAACTCGTCGAGGGAGCTCTATTGCTGCTGGTTGCTTTCCTGTTAGTTAATGCCCCAAATTGCCATCTTTCTCTTGTTCTTGCCTCAGTTGTTCAAGGCGATGCAGTCAACTGCAACAAATGGCGCCCGATAAGGGACCTGGGAGAAAGGCCATAAGCCCCTCTCAGTAACATCCTCCGTTGAAGATCGTCTTGAACCAAAGGGTGAGTCGAACTTGTAAACTGAGAGTTAAAGTACGGATGATAAGTGAGATAGAACTTGAAGTTAATGGAGAGGGAAGTGATGTGGCGGTCGGTTGATGGCGCCACATGTAAATAAATGGTCACCGCTAGATGGTGCCCATGAGTAGCAAGTCACTATGATAGTCACCACAAGTGAATTATCGTAGTTCACTTATCCCTATATAATGATAGTGCAACGTAGTAGTAGTAGATTGAACTCGTCGAGGGAGCTCTATTGCTGCTGGTTGCTTTCTTGTTAGTTAATGCCCCGAATTGCCATCTTTCTCTTGTGCTTGCCTCAGTAGTTCAAGGCGATGTAGTCAACTGCAACACATACTCAGGACCCAGCCATTGTGATGTGCCAGAGCAATTAGCACCGAGTGAGCCCATTGGGAGCGCAACTTGCTGTAGTTATTAATTGTGGCAATGAAAAGTGAAGGACAGTTCTTGGTTTAGAGTTACGAAGAAGAGAAAAACATAACCTATAAAATGAGGTGAATATGGATTGAATCAAACGAAAAATTGAGGAAGAGAGTAGAGAGTTTAGAAATGAACGGACAGACGTGTTTGCATTCACCATCCCTTCCCCTGGTTCTTCTCTTACTCATTTCGTTCCTGTGCCAGCTCAAGAAATCAAGCCTGTTGTTTGTAATGTGCTTTCAAGCTCTGGTATTCTAGAACCCAGGTGGAATTGGTTGTTGAAATAATGCATGATGTAGCTTCTTCCTGTTCTCAATGTTATCATTAACCAGTCGTTTGTACAGTAAAAGGCGTGGTTCCCTGTGCCTTCACATGCGTATTGGTTACACCTTTGTTGAAGCGACACGGGCTTAACGTTGATGATATACAGAACTTAGGCCCATATTTCAGCTTCCAGTCACGTTAAAGGTTCTGGAGAGAGTTTTCCAAGTCGTGTCATCTATAGTCATTTTGTGCTTTGAGAGGCGTTTTTCCAAACAAAATAGTGTTATGCGCCTAAAATCAAACATTTTGGCCCCCCTTAATTTTTTGCCCCCCATAAATTCCTGGGCTGGCTACGCCACTGGTTGGATGGCTTACAACATTCTCAAGATTGAACCCTACAAAGACTAAATTCATCATTTTCTCACCAGTGCGTAATATGGTTCTGCCTAAAAATTCCTCAATCAGAGCAGTTGCCATCCTCTTCAAGTGTCGAGCCACATCAAAGTTTGTGAATTATGCTTGATCAAGCATTGTGCATGCACGGCCAAGTACAGTAGAAAGACTGTCAAAAGTTGCCGCTTCAACATCGAAACCATCGGAAGGATACTACTTTACTTCTCGAGAACAGCTTGTGAGACACTACAGTAGTTTGTGACTTGGTGACTTCGCGTCTTGGCTATTGCAATTCTTTGTTCTTTAATGCTTCACAGCGTCTAATATCTTGCTTGCAGCGTGTGCAGAATACAGATACCTGATTGCTTCTTCACCTTAGGAAAAAAAGCACATCACACCTTCTTTGGCCTGCCTTCACTGGTTGCCTGGGGAGTTCAGACCGCCCTATAAAATCCTCATGCTTTTGAGATTGGGCCGCGATTCTTGCAGGAGCTCGTGGAAAACTATCACCCTATGTGAACACTGCGATCACAATAAAAAAATATTTTAAAAGTTATAGCTTTTCGAACTGTGACGTACGGTTCCACAACATTAGCTGTCGCTGCTGCTGAGCTGTGAAACAATCTTCCATGCCACATCTACATCCAGACGAACTTGTTTGCTTCAAATGTGAAGTGAAAAGCCATGATTTGCTGTGCCTTTGAAACGCAGTGATTATATTTTTTTTTTTTTTCTTTTGGCACCTTTGCACCTCTCTCCATCGTTTCCACCATCTTATAATTACGTTATCTAAGTGTGCGTTTGATTTTTGCGCTGCTGTTCTCAGAAACGTGCAGTTTTCTAAGC
>Ga0210059_1004229_pt1 | contig 23138 bp, 15 predicted proteins | sample Ectturendosymbi2_FD_188042 | JGI IMG/M metagenome (GOLD analysis project Ga0210059, IMG submission 188042) | Ecteinascidia turbinata endosymbiont from Florida, USA - Sample 2 (SPAdes) (version 2) | ecosystem: Host-associated > Tunicates > Ascidians > Unclassified | place: Key West, Florida...
TAAAGACGCGTACGGCGCACTAAAAGGGGCCAAGCAATCTCCACGTCCGTGCGGCCCGCTTCTACTAAAGATTGCACCTCGGGAAATGAAACACGCACTCAAAATGCATGTGCTAGTGTGCCTATGCGTATTGTATCGTATTCGTATACTGTGATTGTACCATGTACACTACTGTACAATATTCCTATAAATGTAGCCTGTAAAACACTTTCCAAGTACTTTATACAAGTATTGTCATTTGTAACACTGGTCAATATTACACAAACCGCCACCAGGGTTGGTTCAAATTATACACTGCATTCACGAAGCTAACTTCAAAATTTCTCTACCTCAGCCAGTCAGCAAAAATTTGATGTTAAGGCACATTAGAAACGTTGTCGGCTTTTTTATCTGTGTAGTTGACTGAAACACTGAGCGAGGTGTATGATTGTCATGTACCTCTTGCAGCAGACACAATGGGCTGGAATTACTGGGGAACTATTAAACGTTTTTGCAAGCACCTCACACACCGTATAACAATCTATAATTTATAAAGAGATTTAGTGAAACAAAAACGGTTTTGCTTGAAAAAATATTTTGTCGGCATTGTATATGGTCTATCTTCTACAAAACCTTAAGTCACTTAATTTTGCAAAAAGGGAAAATTTTTAATATTGTAAGGGCTAGCCATATGAATCCATCATAAAGTGATGGTTTCTTCATCTTACATCGGAATAGTATTTTTGTCCTTATTGCATATTGATGTTACATTAAAATCTCTTGTTCATGCCACGAAATGGATTTCCATTGCGATCCAAATGTAATGCGTCAGGAATGCTTTCATTTTCGCTTTGCGTAACAAACTACCACGATTGCTAACTATAATAGCGTAAGCATTTGGAAGCAGAAATGCAAAAAATAGTCCAGGCGGTTCTTTTATCAATACGAGTATGCCTGAATTGTTATCAACAGAAAACAATGAATATGACCTCACTGGTAATATGACTGTAGTAACGGCCCAAATTGTATAGGTTTTTCCTGAAAAATAACCACAGTTCTAATCTGGTGTCCATTCCAAGTTTTATCCAGTTCGATTTGTTCACCACTTCTACAGGATATCAGTTGCAGCCAATCAACTAGCGCTAGGTGGCGGTTGTAAGTGATCGGATACGAGGCAGCAAATATTTCGGATCCAGCCAGTAAAGTTGGAGTGGCGATTTCAAAAATATTTATTGTTCGAGTCTCATTATGGGTTCACTACTGTAAAAGAGATGAAGTATACTGTACTTTACAACACTGCTGTGACAAAACAATGAACGGCAAAATGGCTTTACTGTATATCGCAAATGCTGTTTTCCGAATTGTGCAAAATCATGGTGAACAAAGCAACTTTCGCAGGTTTTAGGAGGGGGGGGGGAATGATCACCCCACCTGAATCCGCCCCTGATTCAATATCCTTTATTTGCTGTTAAACAGCATTTCACGCCTTGAAGTGGTCTTCAAACGGAAACTATCGGCCAATTTTACATCTTACCGCAGCTTGCTCATCGGTGAGAATACATTTTGCGTGAATTCAGTTACTGAAAAGTGGAAGCTGCACCCCTGAGGTTATCCTGGACGCTGGACGCAATGGTTTACCTCTTGTCAGGGCCGGATCCAGCAGGGGGCGATTGGAGCGATCGCTACCCCTAAAACCTACGAAAGTAACTTTATTCACAATGTTTTTCTACAATTCAGAAAACATCACATCAAAACCAATTCCGAATGAGTCTTTCGTCATGCTGGAATTGTCTTATTGTTCACGATATAAGGCCGTTCTGTCATCCTTTGTTTTGTCACAAAAATGTCATGAAGTATACTTCATTTGTCTTGTAGTAGCGAAGCCGTTATGAGAGTTGAGTATTAAATCTCCCCCCCCCTAACGTTACTAGCTGGATCCGCGCCTGCCTCTTTTGTGAAGACTTTTTGTCTTCCGATTTACAACAAAATACCAGCCTGTATCAGTCTTTGACAAAACTTAGCGAATAACATTTGTATGTAGATGTTAGAAAGAATCATTAAAAAAGCGCTGAGGAGTTCATTGTGAGTGCGAAAGATACGAGTCACTTCCATTTTTCTGCAAACCACGTACAAGTGCAAGGCTTCATGAGCAGCGTCACATTCTCCCGTCATCTGTGTTATTGCGTCACACGCAACAAGGTAGCTCTGGGAATTGTGTCGCTAAAGTAACTCAGGTGGGCAAAATAATCAGATATAAATTGTTTGTGGAGTGGTTATTTGTAAATTCTTTTAAAACAAATTTGCTGAGGTTCAAACAGTAATTTGTTTCAAAACGTTCGTACAGACGCTTGAAGCGTTAACAACTTGTTTTTTTGTTTACGGAACTTTGAAACGTAAGCAGTATCAGCATATATGGAAATGGCATGAGTTCCTAAGTAAGTGCAACCGACTGTTTCAGAGTTTAGACTCATGCCTTAAAATTTGGTTATGAATTAAACATTCTGAAAAGGGCTGAATAATTGCGCAACTAAACACCGTCACAATACGCAAACTGTAATAAGTGCAAAGCGTCAAACAAATATTGTAAAAACGTTTCATTCAACGATGATTTTGTCCAAATGTTCCAGGACGTCAGGAGTTTGAAAACGCTGTGGTATGTCCTGATCCAGCTTGCAAATTTCCTTGTAAATGGACTTTTTCCAAGACGAATCGTTGTTTTTCCCGTCTCTGAGTGCCACGAAGAACTCTCGAAGAGAACGCAGGATGGCGAGATCGAAGCCCCGGGGAATATGCTGTACGAATGGGAATGGTCAGGTGGAGATTATCTCAAGTGCAAGATGTGTGAATTCATCATAAGATTCAAACAAAATATTCGCGGAAAGTGCAAGGTAAGAGTAAAAAATACTAAAAGATCGTCTCATGACTTCACATAAGTTTCAAGGCTTAGTTCTTTTTTTTCATTTACTGTATGTGCTTGTCTCAGACGCAAGGTCCATATCACGTTAATTAAAAACAAACACAGTAGTATAAAATGCTTATACACAATGCTTGTGTGCAGGTGAGTAACGAGGGGGGTAAAATGCCTCGGGATTCGATTCTTTGGGGGGCGCAGAAAAATCCCAACAATGTCGCAAGTACTCGCTTCAAAATAGTACATTTTCTCCCGAAAGACATTAGGTTCGAACACGGGAGCGTCAAACGTGTTTCTTGCTCTGGGCACCATCCAACCTCGGTAAGCCCCTGATTGTGCGATGTGCTTGCCCGTACCGCAATCGGCAGGCATACATAGGCATGCAATATGCACGAAACAAAGTGTTTTAACAGCAGTACAACATTGAGCAACGGAGCGCGTTTTCTGTATAATTAAAGGTTTTATTTGCCTCTGCATTGCATTACTGCAAACTGATATTATCGAACTAGAGAAACAAGTTACTGCAGATTGTTGGTATGGACGTATCCACAAATAACACGCTGGGGGCATTCCTAAATGAAACGCAAAGCTCTGACGTACTGAACTTAATCCAGGTTTCGAATGTGTGTATCCGAAACCTAAGGTAGATTAACGAAGAATCTTCATTTGGTCTTCGTGGAAGACCAGCAAGAAATTAAAAAATCGTATATTAGATCTTCGTTAGAAACAATTCTATCAAAATGCAGTTCTATGTTTCGATTCGTCGTTGAAGGTTAATGCCAAAGACTCCAATGGCATCAACGTTCATGGCACATGCTCGTGCTTTCCAGTTTCCATAAGGTTACTGAATATTTTTTCTACCGACCTTTCCAATGCCGCACGTTTCCACAGTGATCTTAACTACAGGTTTGCAAGCGGAACAAACACTCAAACTTTTCTTTATAAATTTACGAAATTTTTAAAACAAAACAGCAAATACCAGACTGCGACAAAGGAATCAAGGAATGTGGTTGCTGTGTATAGACCTTTGCTCCTAAAATATGCTATAGGTTCTACATTATATATTTCTTTCGCAAAGAAACAATACACTGCTTCATACTGCTGCTGGTTCACTGAGCTTATTTTTTGCATTGTTAGCACGCACAAACGATTTGTTTGACATATCCGTACTTTCTGTGTTTGTCACTAATTTGCCGAACCATGCGAAACAGCGGGTTACTGTTAGAAGAAAATACTGGGCAGGTTAAGCAATCTTGTGTTGAACCTACTAAATTGCTACAAATATTGTTCTCAAATCTTTGTTTCAGAACTTTATTTGAATACTTGCCAAGTCCAGCAGCGTGAGTTCCAGTCAAAAAAAGGTAAAACAAACTTTTAACCCCATGTTTTTTTCCACAAACTCCTGCTGCTAAGCCAGGCAAATCTATATTTCTATGTTGGCTGTTACAGAAAAGTAAAAAGGCGCGAACCAATTGCATTTTTGCAAATATCTGCCTCTTACAAAGTCAGTTTGACTCAAAAACAATTTTGTAAACTTTCTCAACAGTTGGCTACATACCTTTAGCAAAAGTCTCTAGAGTATGACGGGTTCTAAACGCATTCGGGATACCTTGTAAATTAGATTCAAATCGAGACCTTGACCCAAAAGAGAAAGCAAAGAAACAACGAGAGATGCAGTAACATGCTGACCTCAGTGAAGGTTAAAAGTATACGCACAGCTGAATGAGTTTCTTTCAAAGACATTTTTGATTTTATGCTGCAAAATATCCAATCTTGCAACTGAAAAACGACTCATTACTTTGCAAACGCGCCCTGTTTTTTGTAACACAGTGCACGTAATGCGATAAGTTGTTTCAAGTGTTTCGTAATGTCAAGTGGTCCTTAAAATGCTTGATGAAAGATCTGGTTGATGTGAATTAAGTCGTTCGACATAGATTTTGTATGGTCCCATGGTGTAATGGTTAGCACTCAGGACTCTGAATCCTGCGATCCGAGTTCAAATCTCGGTGGGACCTTGCTCAACGATTTTGTTTAAAAAATATTTATCTGATGTTATCATGTTCATCAGAAACATATTTTCGCACGCCCCACATTTGATCCACTTTGTTACAGGAGAATTTGTGAAAACCTAAAGCTGTCCCCAAAGGGGCGAACTTTTTATTTTGGCTATTCTTTATTCCTTGTTTTTCCTCAGCTCAAAGACTGGTCAACCGCAGCGGCTTCGAACCTATTTTTGGCAGCGACACTCAGTTTTCTTCACGTGGAAGACCAAAGTTAAGGGCTGAAGCTAACAGAAAGCTCATCTTCGGACGATTCGTATGCAATAGCTTCGACGTAGTTGTTTTCAGTCAGTGGCGCGTGGGGGAAACGCCCCAGCAAACGGGGCGACGGCTCCGGGCAGTCAAGGCAGGGGGGGCATCCAAAGAGTGAAATTACAAAAATAAAAATACTGTAACCAGATGACATTTCCTGTTGCAAGGCTACTAACACACGCTGCATGGATTTAATTTTTGAAACGTTGTTTATTGTCAACACTAGTTTTTACGTATTCTAATACCAGCAATTCTCGCATTCCTCAATAGCAGGAAACTATGCTCTAGGTGTGCGGCGCACACACAATCAAATTGATAGTGACGTGAATTTTTCAAAATCGTGCGATCAAGGGACAATCACAAAAAAGGATTGAAAAATAATTATAGCCGTTTAATTGATTTTCTGAGCCAAATTTCAGACTCTCCTGCTTCAACAAGCTTGATTTAGCTGACTTTTTGATGCATCACTAGTTTCCCTCTTCATTTTTTGATGTGGCAACCCTGGGCGTGCGCTGGTACACCCGCACATCACACACATGTGTTTGCAATACGTACATTGTAAATCATTGGAGCTTCCTTATCAATAGGCGGTTCAAGCCGATTGATCACAACGGCTCACACAAGCCCGTATGTGTTATGTCGCCCCAGTGATTGTACATATAACAGCCACATAATAAAAACGAAAGTTTTCTTGCGTACTTTATGCGCATTTTCAATTCATGTGTAGTTTAGCAAGTTTCAAGCTGTCAACCCTGGGTGTCCGCCATCCTAGCCGCATACCTTATCTGCTCGACTGCTATTCAACGAGACCTTGGCGAACTCGACTGCTATTCAACGAGACCTTGTGTATCTACTTTTTCGTGTATATCTACCTTTTTTCTGTAACTCTGTTTCATTTTTTGTGTGTATCTGCTTTTTCGTATTTTCTGTGTGCACATTCTATGCTTTTCGGCATGAAGTGCACTTTTTGGTTCTTTACACTTTTTGTTTTTTTCTGTTTTGCTTTGTTTTCTTCTGTACCTCATTAATTAGTTTTTGTAACTTGTTCACCCTTTTTATTACTATTTTTAATTTCTTTGCATTGCTAAAAATACTCTTACCACTCCAAATTCCTTCACTTAAATTCGATCCACTCATCTATGTACATAGGCATGCGCTTTCACGTGTATATTTTCTTCACCATGTTCTGCGTTCATTCGTTTTTTTGTTTTTCTTTTCATTATGCTTAGTTGATCTCCAACTGTTGTTTCTCAACACTTGTCAAAAAGTGATAAACGGGGTTGGTTGACCAGATGACCGCCACGGTCTTTCGCCAATCCTATATGACACGGCGCCCGTCTTTGTTTACACTGATCAGCTATTGTGCCATTGTGTTTTCATTTGCTCTAATTTTCGCTAATGGTTGGTTTACTGCATGCGATGGCTTTTATGGTGCTTCTGCTTGTTGGCTGAGTCATATGAAATAATATACCATTACCATTACCACCCTAATGTTTTTGCAGTTTAGAACTGCTCTGTCGTAGCGTTGAGTGTGTTCTACTCGCCTGTTTTAACGCGTTGTCGGATATTTCTGCAGTTATTAACTGCTCTGTCTTAGCGCTGAGTGCTGTGTTTAGCTCCGGTCTTCTAATGTCTAGCGCTGAAAATTTATGCTCATTACAGTGACACTACGCGAGAGCGAGTGTAGAATTATGTGCATGCTGTGTCAACAAACTTCGTTAAAACGTTGTTTTGCAAACGTGAATATGACGTCATGTTGTGATGTCACAAACAGCGAATATCTAGTAACAATGAGCACAATACGCCACTGCTCAACAGTAGAATTTGGTAGAGGGACATAAAATCAAGCAGTCGCCCCATGCATCACCAGACCTATGCAAGCCTCTGTTGTCAGTTTTGAAAATTTTGCGGAATATCTGAAACCATCTTGTGGTTGGGGACTGGTCTACCGGACACAGAGAGACTGTGAAAAATTAAATCAGGAACGTTTAGCTTGCGCAGCATGCGTGTTGCTGTAAGCCTAACAGAAAATATGATCTGCTGAAACGTACGTGAACGTTAGAGCTCCAGGAAAGACAGTCATCACACAATCATGGTGCGACTCTTTAACGAAACGGTGTTTTCCAGGTTTCTTCGAAACGGTCGGTTTGTTTTGATAGCTCAGTGAACCGTGGGGCCAGTCTGTTGGCTGTGTAGGATGCTGGTACACGCTTAATTATGTGTGCTCTTGCTTCGTGTTACGCATCGAATTCAGTTTAATCATTGTTCCTTTGACCCGCATGCGGAGAATTGGCAGAAATTTACAACCCGGATTCTCATAAGAATCACAATCGTCAGCAAGGTGTTCATTTAATGCAGCGTTTGAGAACAAAAGTAAGGACTTCGGAATTTTTTCAAGTGTCCGGGATCAGATGCCTTTGGGGATTTTCTAGGTTTTTACGCGGAAACCAACTGGCGAAAAGAATTAACAGCCCAATGATAAAAATAACGGCCGAAGCAAACGAAGTAACAGACATTTCGTAAATCTGTTGGTAAACGCTGTTGCCATCAACAGTACGTTGAAAGATGAATTTGTAATTCGTTTGATTTAAACGTTACTTTGATCATTTTTTGTTGACCCATCCTAAAACCACGAAGTATTAGACGTTTCGTAAATGATTTGCTAAACACAGTTGCCATCAACAGTGCGTTGAAAGATATCGTTTGATTTAAACGTTACTTTGATCATTTCGTGTGCACCAATCCTAAAAAAACGTTGTTTCACATTTTATCAGAGCATCCGATGGTGGAAATTTCCCTCATTTATCTTTTTGTATTTTTGTGGCTGCATGATAGCTACGCAGAAGAGAAAGGAACTACCATCATTATTGTTTCTTAGAGGGTGAGAAAGTATGAATGCAGAAAACCTTAGAAGAGAGCATCTGAAATTTTTCATTAGGTAGAACAACCAAAAAAGACGAGAAAAAGGCAATAAACAAGAAATTACTAAATCTCCGTCTTGGAATGCAAACCTTTAAATGAAGGCAGGCAAATTTTTCAAACACAAACTGTTCTACTTTATTCTCCTCGGATTGACCCTTGACCCTTGACACCGCACCAATCGTTTATATTTAATACAAGGAGTTCATCACTTTGGGTTTCCACCACGGTGTAATGTTTGCCTGAACTAACCATTTACTACGCTTTGAAGTAACTTGACGTTATTCTGGATGCAACATATTTTCACAATACTGTACCTTATCCAGTTTAAACCCCATTGAAGCTTCCAGCATCTTCTTTTCTTTTCGATTCATCGGCTATTTGTTTATTTTTCAAAACTGCGAGTGCTGGAACGCACGATTTTGTTTCATGCCGTTGCAGAGATCATTTAAATATTTAAAATTTTGACGATATTTTGGAGAATTTAATATCTACTAGTCAATTTGTTTCTCACGAAGCAATACAGTACTTTAAAATCCAACTTTGCATGAAATCACTCGCAGTTTTCAAGACACGCTCTTCTTGTCTCTTAAAACACTTCTCCTTATCTGTTTTACTGTCCAAAAACGCCAATGGAGCAATGGTCGCCGGTTGCTCACCTTGAAGTCGTTGCTTTTGTTGAAATGCTGGTTTAGCGCTCGAAACAATTCGGAGTCACGTGACACGTGCAACTGTTCCGGTTCGGTGATTCCGTCGGTGAGACCCTGACGAGCGAACTTCTCCATCTGGATGTAGTAGAATTCACGGAAGTTGCTGAACCACTTGATCAACTGCGACGTTGTTGCCCGGGTTAACTGCGCAAAGCAACAGAGAGTTTAATAACAACGTGCAGAATATGCCTTTTATGATTTTACACGTCGCAAGTAACAAACACACAGTGCATGAAAACAATCTGTTTCACAACTTTCAGAAATATTGAACAATAGCTTCGTAGTCAACTGAGACGTTCGTGCCAGCGAATTAGCTTGACGACAGTCTCAAAGAGTACTGAACGCAACGATATCTTAGTTGTTCCTGGTTTACATTGTGCGTTTTTTACATTTCTTCGTTGTTTCACCAGGAAAAATTGAAAAATTACCAGATTTTTCGGACCATAAGGTACACTTAAAATCCTTTCATTTTCTCAAAAATCGAAAGTGCACCTTTCAATGCGGTGCGCTTAATGTATGAATCTGGTTGTGCTTTCTCATCTAGAACCAATGGTATGTGGTAAATAGTGCTATTTGTTTAATTGCTAGTTACGATTTTTTGTAAACAGACCATCGTGGTACGTAATAAACCAACAATTGCAATGAGCAGCTTATGTGTGGTTCCGAGAGTATTACTCCGCGAGGCTCCTGACTACATTGGCTCACACCGAATCAAACACGCGTACAACTTTTATTTTGTTCTATTGGTGTCTAGCAGATTAGGCTATTGGTGTCTAGTAGATTGTAACAGATTAAACCCATCATATGTAATGACAGTTTAAACTCCCAATGGCAACTCCAGCCCTACGTCACTCGGGAGTTATTGTGAAAGAGTTGAATACAGTTTGACTTACCGTATCTTAGTTTTGCTTTGTTTAGTGTGCCTTACAATCCGGTGCGCCTCACGTACGAAAAAAGAACAGATAGCATTCAATTTTTGATACTGCGCCTTATAATCCGGTGCGCCTTATGGTCCGAAAAATACGGTGCTTCGCAGTCAAGCAAACGCCTAAAATCGTAGAGATTGTTCACCTTAGGCTACTAAAAGCATAAACCGTAGAGAAAAGGTAGTAAACGATGGAGACCACAAAACAAACAAAAATTAAAAATAAAATGCCTTTTCTCTTATACAATTTTCTTCATAGGTGCAAATCACAGTTAGTCTGATTTGAATTTGCGTAAGTTTGTTTCAAAGCCAGTGGATTTTGTAACAGAGTTTTCTAAGACAATTTTGTACTGTTATCTTTAAGCTTGATGCTGTAAAGTATCTTCTAAGTGCAGAAATTCATTGATGTATTGAGATATCAAGTTTAGCAACAGCAATTCCTTATGCCTTACCCATCATACATTGTGTATAAGTCTCTTTCTGACATGTAATCAAACATGTATGTGTCGTATTCATGTTTCAGCAAACAATTTACAGATGTTGCGACGTCGTTGGTTGCGTTTTGTGGTAGGCAGACAAGTAAGCGTATTCAATGAGGTCAAGTAAGGCCACATATTTAGCTGTTTCACTGTTAAAATAAAATGTGTAAACAATGCAAGTGAATCGTGATACAAAACAAAATTTAGCTCTCGCTTGGTGCCCTTGTGGGGTGTCTCAAGTTGTCCATGGAAACCCTTTTCCGCTACATCTGCACTGTTGACCAGTCTAGGAACTTGACAGTGGCGTGCTGTATCCACCAATAAATACAGTTTTAAAAAAAGAAACTTGACCCTTAAGCACAAAATTTCTAAGAGGCCCATCAAAAAATTCCCGAAAGGTCCTGTGAGAGTCTTAAAAAACAATCACAAAGAACCTTAAACATTTTTGGATTTATTTGAAAAAGCGTCGTGTACTGGCTTTCTGGTGAGGCAATGAAATCAAAACGTGTGCAAACGTCAATCCAAACAATGAAACAAGTGTTGTGGTACGGTGTTTCAGGATTTTTGCCAAGAAGCATACATGAGTGTAAATTGAAATGAGCTCGCCGAGCTTGCATCCACTGGTCCCCAATACACCGTTATGTGAGCCACTGAAAGCCATGCTCTGCTTGGACAATATCTACAAAACTTGGAGAGGTTTTCAGTGACCACACAAATGCTTAGTTATTGACGTTTGATTAGAAAACCAAGAACACGCCGCAATCGCTTTTAATAGGTTAGAGTTTTCAACGCGTAGAGTTGATTGTAGCTTGATGAAACGTTGCTCAGAAATTCGTTTCAGAAGCCAAACATTGGGCTTTCGCTGGTTGTTAACGTTGAAAACCTGCGTGCGTTTTCCTAATTCCGAAGAGAAACAAAAGGCCAAAGCATTCCTAGTTAGCTTCATCGTTTTTGAGTCAAATGGAAGTGTTTACGCATGAGTAAGTTTGACCAAAACACATCTGTCTCCTGGAGGCGAAAACAACGAGATAAAGACAGTTAAGAGTTCACCATTCAGTTAGTAACTAACCACTGACAAACGTCGCATTAACTAGTAATTTTAGGCACAAAAATTAGCCCTGTTCTCTCTTCTGTAATTTTCAGCATACACGTTTTAGGATTCCCCTTAAAGATGAGAAATGTGCCTTTGGTTCAAAAATACAGCGTTGTCGAAGGTACAAAATCTTGCACCAAAAGGAAATGATTTCGTGAATTGCGGACGCATCAGTGAATTGCGGACCCATTCATTGCCATAAAGATATCCCATGAGTTACTTTTCTAAATGTGGGCTGCGATCCACAACGTCAGTCATGCGAAGCGATTTACGCTTTTGTTTGCATATTCATTACTATTTTTAAGCTAAAGGTGTAAGTTATAGCAATATATGTTTGAGTGATTAAATTTGAAACATAAGGGTTGGCTTGAAGCACGCGTACTGTTTTGTAAAATCAAAAATCAGATAACGCAGCCAGTAGGGATCTCGACCAGTCCCGTTGCCACGGGGGGGCTTTGGTAGGCTTAGTCCCCCAAACAAAGCTCCAAGCCCCCCCAAACTGAAGGGTGAAACACTATAAATAAGTGGAGTTTTAGTTAATTTTATAATGTCAATCCCCCCCACACAAACGAGAAGCCCCCCCGCAGAACTGCAAAGCCCCCCTATTGAAAACTTTCTGGCGACGGTTTTGATCTCGACCAGTGGCATTTGCGTTGTTAACAAAACGTTGTAATTAACTTAGCCCTCGTCTGATCGTGCTTCAAATTAACGTGTCAACGATAAGATGCAAAGACTTTAAAATGATAACTGCACTCAAACTCCTGGCAAGCAAAAAGCAACTGACCGCGTTAGTCAATTCTTCATCAACCAATATTTATGAAATACACATGTAATGTCTGTGGTGCTAGTGGTTGGGATTTCATTTCTTACAAAAAAAATGGGAAATGAAACGAAGTAAGACCTTTGACTTATGAAAGCAGGCTGGATTATGGCAAATCCAGTTCGTCATGGCGGCGTAGTTCAGTTATTCTTGATTATTTCTTATTTCAGGCTTATCCTAACTCACACAGTTACATGTATTTCTTTTAAAGGTAGACAGTCTGGCGCTTGACGGCTTGCAGGCAATATGCCTGCTAAGTAAGTACAAGCCAGATCGTTATTATTCCCTTTTCTTTTCTTAAAATATTTTCTCCGCACCAGCAAGCTTGCAGGCTTAAGAAGACAGTCGAAGCAGTTTCAAATTCAAACTATTTGGAACTCGGGGGTATTTTTTCACCATTCTGTTGTTTCCAGATAATCAACTCGGTTCAATAACCGCAGATAATTCTCGACTGTCTTCTTTCAATAAGATGCGCATTGCTGAAAATATTTCTGGCAAGAAAAGTGCATAAACGCTGAAAAACACTTAAAAGTTTGTGTGCGCTGAAAGGCAAGTGCGAAAATGTGTTTTGAGCTAAAACAGGCAAATTACTTCGGCGTCAACAACGCATCAGCTTGTTTGGCCGAAATTTTAAGGCAAATTTATTCGGAGCATTGTTACGTAAATTGCAAACGTTTGCGAGATCGGGTTGAAACTTACAAATTATTGCGTCTAGCGCCTGACAACTGCGATTACACTTCAAATTTCTATAGTAACCTCCCCTCGGTTGTTGCAGACTTTTTTTCACTGGTGAATGTGTAAACACGCCAGGTTAGAATTACTTGGATGTTTTCCATCGTTTCCATTCATAAGCCTTTCTTGGGTGTCGTAAACATGAACTTCAAACTTAATCGCAGTTGCGTGGACAAGATCTCTACCGTGAATAACAAAACAAAGTCATCAGAAAGCATTTTGTCCATCAGCTGCCAGATGGCATGGTACTATAGCTTTCAATGTGTGTGCAGTGCCTTTTTCAATATCAGGTTAACCGGAGAAGTTCTTGTCGTATCTGGGTTTGGAGGCTTTGCTTAAACCATTTAAATAGATTTCTTAAAATTAACCACCTCCATACTTTTCTGATTTGACTCAATACTTCAGTCGTGCTAAGTACAAATCAAACAAAGCAGGTGTGCGTGTGGTGGCTACAGATGATAGTTTACTAAAGACACAAGTGCGTATACTCAAACAAAATTTTTCTCGAGAAACCAGAAAGACTAAAACCTCGCACGAAAACACTTTTAACTTTCACTATTTATTCTAGTCATTTTTTCTTTTGATCGAAAGCTGAACAAACAACAGCTGGGACTTTGCGATTCTGCTTGATGTTGAAAGAACGAAAGTTATTTTCATGCGCCAAGTAAGACTGTTACGTTTCAGCACTGGTTGGGACAGTTGTGATAATCCTGAACCAAAGCTCAATGGCGTTCAAAGCGTCTTCGCGCACAGAGACATTCCCGAGCAGCCTAACTGCTGAGCAACACAATGTTTCACATTTCATCGAAACTAAGGTTGAACAAGTAAAACTCTGACGAAACGAACAAGACTTCTGACCTTCACATCACTGAAGCAAGCTTTTAATTTGCTTGCACTTGGGTATCTTGTGAAGAAGAACATTAGTTTGGCTTTCTTCAAATGTTGTGGAGTTAGGCCATCCTGCAAGTGCAATTTATAATAAAGCTAAACCGTATAAATGATTCTTTCAAAATGGATGCTGTATTGGACCAAGCAGATACTGTATTGCACACTACCAAAACTGCTCTATTTTGCTGTTTTTTCAACGGGATCGTTGAGTTAAAATAAATCACAGTAGCCTTAGAAGTTACGAATTAAACGAAACAAAAATAAATTAGATCCAAGCAATACCGACAATACCAGCTGCTTCTAATTTTTGAGTCATGTTTATAAAAACTGTGATTTAGCTTTTATAGCGAATTTCCGTCACGGCATGTTTGTATCAACTAGTGAAATACTTTCCATAACGTAAACACTGACGAAGTCAGATTGTTTGCGTTTTTGTGACAGAACTGCGTGTTGTCGCAATAAGCATTTGCAACAAGGGAAGTGACCCTTCATGATCGATGCACCGATTTTAACACAAAGGGTAATGAGCATACCGTTTGAGAGTTGTAGAAGCAGTCTGATTCTTGGTCCATTTTCAAATCGTCTGCTCTCTCTGCAAAACCTGGGTAGAGAACAAATGGCAAGCACACAATGTCACTCGTACAAAATTTAGTCCACATTTGCCGCAGCACTGCGCCTTGGTTGAGCTCATTTTAACACGGGTTGCTTCGCACAAAATGTTTGCATTTGCACAAGATGTTTTGGTTTGCACGAAATGTGCTATTTCGCACAATTTCGTGAAGTTGCGCAAGGCCACGCAGCAGGGTGGAAGGAATAACTTTTTTCGTAACTCAGAATCAAATTAAACACGTCAAAGGTGGTGTTGCTTCATTTGTCTTAAATGTCTTCAAACTGTTTTTATTTCGGAATATTCCTAGGTGGCTTATTGATTTTCATTTTTGAAAGAACATGTGCTATTTTCACGAAGAGTAAGGATGAACATCATATGTGTCGCAGTCGATAAACAGTAAAACCGCAAGGTGGAAGCACAGTGAAGCAACACGCTTTTGAAAGAATTACTGCATTGCAAAGGTTCGTTAGATTGAGCGTGACTGATCTGTCTGGCCAACACGCAACACGTAGGACGTGTAAGGACATCTAGGGTGAGTGTTGAAGTTCGGGCAAATCATTACTACGGCAGTGCCAGTTTAAAAGCCTTTCCTGCGTTGATCCAAACTTTATTTTGATATAACACATACGAACACGAAGATTTTTGACTAGGCGTAAAAATTGCGCAAGGCGTAAATATTTGTACTGCATGTGAAAGGACAATGTTTCTAGAAGTTGGAAATCAAACATCGGGTTGTGAATTTGTCGCTGCAAGTGGAGCAGTTTGTTGAATCACACATTAACTGTCACTCTAGAAGCAATTATGTTGGTAAAACGAATCAAAATGTCACTAACAATTGAAGCAACAGCGAATCTTGCTGCCTGAGACATAACAAATTTAGTCTCATAAGTGTTAAAAGCTCTAAGTGTGCTGTAAGCTTTCCAAGAATCAGCCGAGTGGGCTCTGCTCTCATCTTTTTCCGGTGATTCAAACTCACACATATGTGTATTCAAGTAAATAGTCTCCTCACAGATGAAGAATTTTAATCAATCGGCAAATTTGTAAGAGTATTTTCGAAAAGTTCGCACGTGACGTAACGGTTTTTGAATTTAGCGCCGTGAACTTATTGTATAGTTGCTGCTTGCATTCTTTCTCTTATGAAAATTGTCAGTAGTTAATCTTGTATCATGATGTTTAATTTACTGTGCTCCGCAGGTTTAAATTGATTTTTTTAATCTTAGGAAAAGTCCTACCGTAAGCAAAGTCGTTGGCCTAAAACAGCAACGTTTCTCACCTCTGCATCGGTCCGGGTCTTCCGCTCGAGCGGGTCGGCACTGCAGCGTCAGCAGCCCGTTGGGCTTTCTCGTCTCTTCCGCACTTCGACGGAAAGCAGATTCCGGCGACACCGGTCCGTAGACTTCTGACCGAGGGAACTGCGGTGTGCCGGCGATCGATCGCAACTCGTCGACGGTCTTCGATCGTGCGTTTAAACGTCCGTTCGCGTTAAGCTCCTTGTACGCTGAACCGAAGAACTGAGACATGCTGCGATCAGAGGGGTTGTTTCCTACCACGTGGATTTGGGAACTTGTGGCGGGCTTAGGCTGCAGCGGATGTGCCGGTAAAGCTGGGCTTGAGGCCGAAACTGACGAAGCAGGCTGAGAAAGATAAGCAATCCCGGAATCGCTATAACTTATTTGCCCTTGAAAGAATCGCGTGGCGACCGGCCTGACAGGCTGACTGCAAGAAGCTGTGGCTGAAATTGACAAATCCAATGGTTTGGTTCCGGCAGCTGAAGAAGGATTCGTGCAGATACGTTGCCTCGAAGCAGCACTGCGAAGATACAACAGAATTTATGAACTTTTGCCTATCTTTGAAAATCCTTATTTTAATATCACCGCATCGAAACAGGCACTGTATAGAACAGGGGTCCCAACCTTTCTCTGACCGTGCACCCCTTCAGCATTTCAACGGATGAAATGTATCCCTTAAATTTCTTAAGACAAATATCCACTGAATTAGAACCTTTGTTTTTAGAACTATAAAGGTAGACTCCATTTTTAAGTCTCACAGTTAATTTGTTGCGGCTGTACAATAAATGTACCCCTTCAAATAAGCAAATGTACCCCTAGGGTTACATGCACCCCAGTTTGGGTACCCCCGGTATAGAAAGTAACGTAGCCAGGCCAAATTTTTTGGAAGGCAAATATTTTGACTTCAGGTGAGCAACATCATTTTGTTTGGGACACAGACTTTCAAAGCGCAAAACGACAAAATGTGCTAGAAATTTGGGGATGGACATGACCCTCTGTCCCCTGGCTACGCCTATACTGTAGAGCTAACCTTTTGGAAAGGAGAGAAGATACGTAAATTACGTGAAAAGATTTCCTAGCAAAATAATTTGCAGGTGATTCGACTGCGTCCCCTTTGTGGAAACTTATTGTTTGAATGTATACATGTAAAGTCTGGATCATTGCAAAGTTATGAAAGAAAAGCACGGCAGGCAGAGTCCTCTAAAGCTCACAGCAAACCTAGAGCATTCAATTCTCTACAGAAACATGTCTAGCTGCCTTGCACCAGTTAACATCTTTCAAAATCTTAAGATAGGCATATCCATGAAAGGTTGTCATTAAAATTTTCTGGATCTCTCATTTTGTTTGTGGCAACAATAATATTATGGTGCAGTGCATATCTAGTGAAATTATAAAATACTTTTCAAACAAAAGCAATCGCTGCATATCACCATACGCAAAATTTTCAATGCGAAGTTTGTCTTCAAAACCAAAGTCCCCGTGTGTTCGGTTTGTTTTCCTAGTAAGCTTGCATTGCTTAACGACCGAGCAGTTGCAACAACAAACTTTCACCAACCGGTGATTTTCATGAAAACTTCCGCTTTTGTTTATTCCTGGTGAAGTGACACCGTAAAATGATCCTTCTTGCAGCTGATTGCTTTCAACGTGGTTGTGCTCTAAACTTCTGTTAAGATTTTCGAATGCTTTTGTTCTCTCTTGATCATGGCCTGGTGTGAAAATAAGAAGGTTAATTTTTAAAATAGTTCGCAGAATATTCAAAATTTCTTTTTCGTTTGTCTGCGTGAAACGCTCGTTGAGAATAAATCATAAAACGTGTGCGCTTACTGCCACATAAAAATTAGGAAGAAACAATAGAGGTTGATGATAGAAAAGCGTTCTCCAAAGTCTATGGCAGCTCTAGTCGGGAACCCACGATTAGGGTGCAACGCGCAAAAGCTTTTAACGGTAAAACCGAAACGTTCAATGAACAAAACCAGGGTGATGATATTTTTGCTATGTTCGTTCTTCGAATCACTAGATAACTGCGTTAGTTGTTTGGCGTGGGATGCAGCTTGTTTATTGATAAAGATCTTATCATGATGCTTTTTCTCTTCTTTGCCACATCTTTCCTGAAAACCTCTTCTAACAAAACTAGGTGTCGTTTCCAATGCGTTCTTTAACTTTTACTGTATGTTTGTCGCGCAACTGTGCAATGGCTATTTGTGACAACCCAACAGTTTGCTTGCGTATGAAGTTACGTTTTGCTAAGGTTTTAAAAACTATGAAAAGCAAAAGCGCACACGTACAGCAACTAGCAGACGTGATGCTAGTGGCCAATTACAAGTTCAAACACATTGCCAGTTTCTCAGTTTTCTGTCAGGTGACCGAATGAAAACAAATCAGATAAAATGGTATCAGTTGTTGTATGTCTTCATGACATGTCAGCATTAGCACACCAGTTCACGTAATACTTGGTAGTGGATGGATAAATTCAGTTAAAAACAGAAGTCAATAAAAATAGCTAAAAGAAGCCCATTGGTACAAATATTTCCATCACCTTCATTGCAAACTTTTTCTTTTAGTTTCACTTAGTCATCTTTACACGACAACTAAATACCCAACCCAGCGTTCAATGGAGCCGCAAAATACCCTTTACGTACGTGTTAGTTAGGGATTAGCAAACCTTGTAAAATATTACCACTTCCGTGATGAAGATCTTTGAAACGTTTTATACGATGTCCCCTGAAAATTACGCGTGGGCATCCTTTTTACGCAAATGAAAGTTGCACGATACGTTTGTTAAGTAAATTGGCAACAGGTGTAACCCTCACTAAGCTTTCTATATCGCTATGCATGTTAATTGGTTTGTTTAACTGCAATCTCGAAACATTCTCAGGCGAACTCTGTGACCTCCACCTTTGAAGCAACAGAGTACCGATGGAGAACCGCTATATAACCTGGATCCAAATGACTGTTATGAAAAATGTATTTGGTTAGAATAAAAGAGATTGAAACATGTTGCTTCTGACTGAAAACAATAAACGTGTTTTTTAAATGTGGTACAGTTCATTTTTTCTCATACGTTTCATTTTTGCACTATTTTTTGAAATTGTCTATCTTTCTGACGTGTTTTCGTGACCACGTTATTTCGACTTTGATCACCAGTTTGGCCACCTACAGGCCCGTAGCCACGTTTCAAGATTTGGTGGGGCGCAATGCATTTTTAGGGGGGCAAGATTTTTGCTGTTACTATATGTTTAAAACAAATTTTTCTGGGCGCAACGAAATTTGGGGGTCACAAAAGAAATTTGTGGGGCAATTCTTCCGAATGCCCCTCCAGTGGCTACGGGCCTGACCACCTGTGAAGTCAAGGAGCCTGTCAAAAATCAGTTTACCGATGTGATTTATTCCTCACGTAGAGCACGATTTCATAATTGAAAATATGTCGACCTCACTTTCCAAATTGTATTTAGGCGTTGATTCTGTTTCGGCCGCAACGAAGAGCCCAATGTAAACGTTCAAGTTGCGATTTGCAAATTTGTTTGTAAATTGCAAAGCTGTTGCCTTAATCGGCTGCAAAATTGTTATAACCTGCAGCAGGTCGTAAAAGTTCCACTGCAGAAAAGGGTTCAAGCTAACGATGCACAGCAGGCCAGTGACCACCTTGGGACACCAGGAGGGGCGAAGAGTTTTCCGAGGGGCCCAAATTTTTTGAAATGTCCAATATTTTTAAATTATGTCCAACACATTTTTCCAGGGTGGCGAACAATTGTCTAGGGGGTCTTCGCCCCACTGGTTACGGGCTTGATGAAAAGTGTTGCTGCAGAAAAAACGCCGATTTTCATCGTAGCGAGTGCGCCAGGCAAAAAACATACGGGGTAATTTTTAGGCTGATGTTGCTCTGAGCATCATCATTGCGCATAAAGTGTTAGTTTAAAACAAATCAAACTGGTTCATGTATTAACGTTGCTATTCTTCAAAGTTCATTTGCCATAGACCACGAGTCTGCAATAAATTATTATACTGTTATTATTATTATAAAACAACCGTTGAAAAATTTAGAAGGCCGAGACAATTTCAGGGTACATCCAAAAGTTTTCTGACAAACAATTTATGCCGCAGCGTTTTTCTGCAGCTTTAAAAACAGTATACGAATGAGAAAGAACCGAAGGAGTAGGTTAATAGTCAGAATATATTATAGCCCACATCACGGCTGCAGAACGCAACAAACGTTTGCCTTGCTTGGTCAGGTTTCAGTATCAACTTCGCTGCGCAACTTTGTTAGAGTTAAAAATGTTGAATTTCTGTAAAAAGCACTAAAACTAAAATTAATTTTTTCAAATTGATCGACAGCAGTAGGGACATTTTACAGCGACCATTTGCACAAGCTTTTATCATTTTTAATTACAGCTTTCGAAACGTACCGTTGAAGAATGGTTGAAAACTTGTCTTGCTTTTGTCGGGTTGTTCACCAGGGTAAAGAGCATCTTCTAAGGTCCTCACGATATCACCAGACGTGCGTTCAGATGTCCTGAATCCATTCTTAAGTTCCCATCTCTGGTATTCCAAGCTAGCACAAATAGAGTTCGCTGCAGCCTTGGCGATGGTTTCAAGCTTAGGCATTAGTTGAATTCTCAGCTCGCGCAATAGCAGGTCGTAAGTTACTTGTTCCAGTTTCGAAGAAATATCTGCTGTTTCATCCGAACGAGACCGTTTGGCTGATGGTCCGTTGCCCATCTGGACGTAAGGGCATGGCCGCGTTTGGAGATGTCGATTCGCCTCATCTTCGATACCATTCCTGACGCAATGAAAACTGCAGCTCGCGCTGTGATCGCCGGAGAATGGCGACGGGATGACTGCTGTTTCGTTAAACTGTCTTAGTGGAAAAGTCATGGCTTGTTTGCTGGCAAGTTGATTGCAGTCATACGTTTTGACGAAGTGATCACTGCAGCTTCGCGCAGGTTCTCGGATGTAGGTACTTTGAAGTTTTTCTTTCGCAGGAGGTGGATTGCCTTGAGAACTTTTGTTGCAAGATAAACTGAAAGTATGCATTTTGGTTTAAAAAAAACGCGCTGTAAAATACAAAGCTGGTATTGCGGAAGTGTACGTTGCAGCACGAAAAAAATATGTTGAGAATGCAAAAATCATTTCGAGTTTTTTATTGATACCGGGTAGATCAGCTCGGTTTATTAAACTCGTTTATGTACTTTTGGAGTGTCGCAGGTGGTCAGCGGCGCCCATATCCGTTTGCTTGCACCGTGGGCCAGGTGGCTGCTTTCGCAGTGAACTCTGCGCTGGTGGCGAGCCAATGGCAGCAGCACCTATGAATCCTTCCTAACACCCACCCATGAAAGTCAATGGTTCAATGGTTCAATGGTTCAATGGTTTAGTGTTTCATATGACTCAACCAACAAGCAGAAGCACTACAAGAAGCCATCGCACTGCCACTAAGCAAAACCAATAACTATTAGTGAGCATCAGAGCATATGAAAATGCAATGGCGCAATAGCTGATCGGTGTAAACAAAGAGGGGTGCTGTGTCATATAGAATTGGCGAAAGACCGAGCACGAGACCGGACAGGCCGCAAGTATCGTTTTTCAAGTCTTCAGTAGGACCCGGCTAGGAATCGAACCTTGTCAACCAGTTGCAGTGGTGCGTGCTCAGTCCACAGTAACACGCAACAAGAATAACAGTCGTAGCATTTGAAAGAATTGACAATTTATGCCAAAGTTATATCAGAAACCATCGTTGCGATGGAACTAAACCACAACAAACTGGACGAACGCTTTCAGCTGCAGTAAGGACAATGACGGATGAAAAAGAATAAAACTCGAAAACAGCAGTAATGTAAAAAAGCGAAGTGTTACGGGTCACCTGTAACGTTAGTAATGGTCGCCATATGAACTGCTTGAATAGCCAGGTCACAACTGATCAGCGAGGTGGTGATGCAGGTTGAAAATGCATAAAGGAATATATTTGCTGTTTGCGTTAATCTATGATTTGTGTTGTTAAATCAACAAAGTTTCAATGATCTGCAGTCGCCACCAAATAACTCACAAACCATGACCTAGGGTTGCAAAACGTACACGAAATTCTGGGTTATCTTACAAATGCATACAGACTGACGAACTAACGTTCGGTGCTCTTCTGCACGGTTGGATGTTGAACATACTTACAAAATTATTCTTAAACGGCTTTAGGTTTTTAATCTTTTTTAGACAGTTTACTTCATCCTGCAGTGTTTTTAATTATTCAAGCTCTTAATTATTTGCTGACGTTTTTCCCAGGGCCACAAATAGGCAGAGCCGGTACTATGTGTTTTGAACCCCCCATACTAAGCGTGGACTTCTGGGCCTTCAATATATAATTTATTACATTTAACACATAATATTATACATGAACAGAAACGTCGATTTGTTTTTAAAAATGTTTATTACGTCATGTTTCTATGGCATCAACATAGCGTAGAAAGCAGACATACTATAACAAGCAGACTCAATACTTCAGCATTTACTAAATTCCAAGGTGTTAAAATGACTTTTCCTAGCTTTCAAAGTTGCAAATGTTTTTATCAGGCCTGTCATGTCTAATGTTTTTGCAGTTTCACCTTCAATAGAAAAAATTGCCAGATTTGTTAATCTTTCGTCAGTCATAGTTGATCTGTGAAACGTTTTGATAACTTCAACCCTGACAGACACATTTGATAAATGACAAAGCAATGGATAAATTTCAGTTGCAATCATGTAAGTCATTCTTGAACAGATATTGTAACATAGCATCTACAGTAATAAAATTCTGTAGACAAGCACACAATGTTAATTTTCGCAATGTGAATAAAATTAAGACCATCTTGTGACAAAGGCTCCTAAACACTGCATAACCATTGCTCCTTGCCTGAAATAACTGTACTATCACGGAAGATGAAGTGTTATTGGTCAAACAACTGGATGTTCTCATTAGTGTAAAGCAGCTATCTCCAATCAGCGGCCCATTCGAAGATTTTGTGCGGCCCAGTTTAGGTTTTCACTATAGTAAAACTATCCTACCTGCTGACAACCTGTCCTTATTTTGATAATCTTGAATTTGACGCTTTTGATGTAAGTGGTCCTTAGTGCCACTTTAGCACATCTGTTGCCGTTGTATTAAAGATTCGAATGTTTTCATTACTTTAGCTTAAGCTAAATTTAGTTTGCTAAGATCAAAGTTGGCCATTCAATCCGGCCCTCCTTAATATGTCATTCAATGTGCGGCCGTGGTTAAGATAGTGACATACTTTTTGGCCCAGTAAGCCATTTTGGTTGGACATAGCAGGCGTAAAGCTTGAATTTTCATTGGACAACTCTGATGCAAGATACACTGGATGACGCCTTGACGGCAGTCTGTTCAATCTCAGGAGACTGCAGGCGCACACAAAGACTTTTGAGCAGCTGATACGTGACCTCCTCTTTGCCGATGACGCTGCCCTGGTCGCCCACTCCGAAAGTGCCCTGC
>Ga0210059_1004230_pt1 | contig 23123 bp, 11 predicted proteins | sample Ectturendosymbi2_FD_188042 | JGI IMG/M metagenome (GOLD analysis project Ga0210059, IMG submission 188042) | Ecteinascidia turbinata endosymbiont from Florida, USA - Sample 2 (SPAdes) (version 2) | ecosystem: Host-associated > Tunicates > Ascidians > Unclassified | place: Key West, Florida...
CAATAGGAGGGCTTTAGGTTTGTGCAGGGGGGCTTGATATTCTAAAAATTAAGAAAGACGCTACTTATTATAGTGTTTCATATTTCAAATTTTGGGGGCTTGGAGCTTGTGTGGGGGGCTAAGCCCACCAACAGGACTGTTTCGATTCACTCTGATACTTGCAGAACCTACAGCGATGGTGAAGCAAATTATCACTGAATGTGATGAACAACTCGAAATAGTTATCTATAATAACGAAAAAATACAGCTGGAGCTTTTTTCTTTGCGTTTTCAATATCTTTAGTTACTTTCGAAAGAGAGAGAAAAACGTTACTAGGTTTGTGACCTTGGTTTTGCTGTACTTCATTGCAAATTAGAATACACAATTAGTGAAAGAACTCTTAACAGTTAGTCTACGACCTATTTTCTATCTTGTGTCAAAACAGTGTCTGCCAAAGCTAAGATCAAGTCGTTTCAGGTCGTGCAATGCCTTATTTGAACTTGTATTTTTGTTGCTAGACTCCACAATTCATATCAAGCTATTGAAGGAGGCTTTACACAAGATGGGATGGAAGATCTTACAGGCGGAATAGTAGTCATGTTTGATCTCGGAGAGAAAACGCCCCCGGACATGTTAACCATCTTGAAACGGTAAATCTGTTGCTTTTTTTGCGAAATTAATGAAACGAATACTTAACACGCGCAAACCACGCCCCACTGCGGTGTCCAAAAAGCTTTAAGTACTTGCAGTGTTGAAGGTACTATAACAGTTTTGTGTTCGATTTGTGTTTTACACGCTGAGAACCTGCATAAATAGAATGGATAGCCTAAGATCAAGTTGCTGATAGCATCATGCTGCGAGCAAGTCGGCAAGTTCTTGCTCGGAGCGTACGGTTTCGTGTTGCCCGAAACGCACTCGTCGAAGCAAACAGCCCTTGAGTGCTTCTTCAGTTAGGCTTTTTTGTGCTTAGCGGTTACACCAGACAGGACTTAGTAATCCTACGATTGTATTGTTTAGCAAATGTACTCCGCTACCGGATTGTTGCATAAATTTAAAGTTTTATTTCACAAGACATTGTATTTTGCAAATGGTTGTTTTCAATTTTAGCCGTTTCGGAAATTCACACAACATCTATAGATTTTCCGATAATCTCTATACGTCAAAGTCAAACACTATCTGAATTAATGTGAGTAATTCTATGGGTAAGAGCTTGTTTTTGACACTTTTTGGCTGCGTTTAATTCACATTGCGGGTAAATTTGCGAAAATGTACATATTTTCAATAAAACCGATACATTTTCATTTCAGTTGCAAGCATGCTCTACTCGAAAAACGAAATAAATGCAAAGGATAAAATTGATAAAATATAAAAATGAGTTTACTATTCTGTGCGAAACATGCAAGTTGTTAAGAAATGTTTGCCTTTTTGTCAATTCGCATAACGTGCGACGAAAAGTCGAACATAACATGTGTGATGCAACAAGTTTAGTCAGAAAACTCCTTAAACATCAAGAATGAAAACACCATGCCTGTAGCTTTTATAGGTATATTGATGCTTGTGCAATGTTATGCACATGGGCTGATGAAGGCATCCGCAGGGTTTTTACACTTACTATAGAACAATGTCAAAAACATATTTGACAAATATTTTGGCAGAGTTTTCGCACAACCTAAGATGCAAGTGTGATGTAAACGATTCTCCTGATGGGCTTCATTTGACGCGCGAAATTCCTATAATTTATTTCTTGGTGATATATTACGTGGCACAGAAACGTGCAAACGGCGATAGAACTGTTGAGACTTTCAGCTCCGACAAAAATTCCTCTTCTCGTTTAAGTGCTCTGTTTCATTTCCAACGCAGTTATTTCTTTGGACCTTCCCAACTTCAGTCTGACCTGGGATTGGTCGAACAGATATGCTATGCTAAGATAAACACTGTGGAATCGTAGATGAAATATTTGCCTCCAGTTGTAAACAATTGACGCACTTGTTTTGTGATGTGCAGTCTTGCATAAAGTGTTTAAAATGTTTCTCACACTTTTCTTTGCCGTTTTCAAGAAGTTACGAAAGCTTTTTTCACACACTTGCTTCTCCAGCAGCTGATGGTCGTTTTCAGCCAAAAACAAGATATCATTTTTTGACATTTTTTTTCGTTTCAGAGCGTTGCGCAACGAAAGCTTTGTGTGCGTCGCTATATCGGGCACGAAAGAAAGCATCAACGAGCAAACTGGCTTGGTCAACGCGCACGCTTACGCTGTGCTGCAGTATGCTAGGGTAAGAAAGCTACAAATTGTCTGTGCTGTTGGCGCAAACTTTAGTCTGGTAGACGTCAGCTTCTGTGATAAATTCCATCATGCTTTTATTAACTGCCGATTTGCTTCATCAAACACAGCTCAAGCCGTTCGACGCAGCGTGTCGCAATTCAAGCTGTTTCACATGGTGAATAATGTATAAACACGAATAGTACGCACGACGGTAATTCAACCATAAATAAGAAAAGCACGCCTTTCCTCTTTTCGACAAGCAAAAAAAATCTGTCTCAGTCTCAAGACTGCACTGCTATCAATGTTCGAAATCAGCTCTAAAATGTAGATCTATAATAACCATCATTGTGCTTCGTCTGCGACCTGGGTTGTGAAGCTCACTGGCATTGGCTTACGCCTGACATGTAGGTACCTTTACGTCGATAGCTTCCAGCCGTCGGGTAAAACCAAGATATCTTGGACATGTTTTGTTCCTGTTTTTGCTTTTTTCATAACTCAAGCTACAAAAACAAATGTGTTGCTTGTCCTTCGCTGGGAACGTGTGTTTGGTACAGTGCTATTCGCAAAATATTTTCTCTTTTTTGCGAAAAGATTAAAGTCGATAAATAGTGTTTGGATCCTGAAATCAGCGCCTAATTAGCACAATCTTTCAAAATTGTTGCTACTGACGAGATATACGGCCGATCTTTTTTTAGAAGAGTTTCGTTTGACATGCCTCCGTGAGTAAACGCGAGAATGGTCTTTTCACAATATTTAATTAAAGCTTAATTTTTTTGCCCTTTCGCTCTCTTGCTCTCACACAAATCAATAGGATTGCTCGCATTTTAATTTATTGCGTATTGCTAAACATTACGTGAATTTCACGTTGCGCAGATACCGTACAGAGGATCGTATGCTGATATACTGAAGGTGCGCAACCCATGGGGGAACAGCACTGAATGGACTGGAGATTGGAGCGACGAGTAAGTGTTTGCCTTGCTCAGCAGCGGCTGGAAAGCATTTTCGCTTCACCTTCGTGAGCAAATAAGAAAAACATTTTTGCGTTCCAGTCTATCGTGTGGATGACATGTCATGTCTATCCTTCCTCTGCTACATAAGGAAGTTTTTATTTGTAGAGTGAATATAAAGTCACGAAGCGGTGAAAACGTCATGTTTTTAAATTTCTGCAACAAATAGATCAAAAAACTTCGCAATCACATTCGCGTTTGATCGGCGTCGCGCAGCACCTCCGCGTATGAAAACAGCCTCACAGCAGTCAAAAATCCGGATAGCGAACAAAATCTTGGTGTCACTGGCTGGCGCAGACTGAAGCTGTTGGTGTTTTTTATTATTGTTGTTGTTGTTTGACAACTTTCAATCAAAATTGTGTTACAGCGGGGTCCTGAAGAGCAAGTAAGCCATTTTGTGTTAACCGCAAACTTAATCAAAACTGTTTACGACTATCGTCCCATCCACGACCTACTGTACTAAAGCGCATTCACAAAATCTAAGTAACTAGTCTCCACAAAGGTGATAAACAAGCGAATGAATCGGAATTTTTTTTAATATGAAATTTGTCTCATTTCAAACGCAGTTATTGCGCTTGCATGAGGATGCGCCGTTTTGCGTGAAATCGATTTCCTATTTCAAAGTTTGCCGATAGATTCACTTGTTCATCAGCATTGTGTTGACTAGTTACTTGAATACATGCGCAAGTTTGAATCATCGCAAAAACAAGAAAGCAAAGCCCTGCCGGCTGATTCCTCAAAAGCTTGCAGCAAACCTAGAGCTTTGTCAAAAAATCAAACTTGCGTTTGCGCAGCTCGTACACCTGGCACTACGTGAGCGATGAAATCAAACGAGATCTTTACGCCAACCGTAACAACGGCGAGTGGTGGATGTCATACGATGACGTTGTGCGGCAGTTTTCTGACGTCACAATCTGTTCTGTTGGACCAGACTTCGACAGTGACGGAGCACCCACCGGCGACAAGTAATGAATTCGTATCCTGCAATTTTTCGATAAAAGCCATAAACGATCAGCATACCAGTGATACTTCTGTTACACGTGCTACGTCACCTTGCTGGTACTGGTTCGAGCTGTGGTGGGTTATTTTAGATTCCCAGCTACATACACGTTGCAACAATCAACACACGGACATGTGGAAAGATTATTGAGAAACCTGGTTGCAATACATTGTTTCGTGATATAATTTGACAAGCAGGAAACTTTCCTGCGAGTGTAGAGACGAACACTTACAACCGTTTCATTTCTTCTTTTTTCTACAGGTGGTTTTTGTCGACCATAAAAGGAGAGTGGGTCGTGGGTACGAGCGCTGGAGGAAGCAGAAATGACATTTATTCTTACGCCACTAATCCTCAGTATTTTATGGAGCTTAGGGAGCCGGGTATGTTGTCAAACGTCTGCGTCAAGTTTGCAACATTTCTTTGCTTGCTGCTTTTATTCACTGCCGCAACACGCAAAGGCACTTTTCAGTTTGATCTTAACCAATTGTCGATAGTCTGCAAATAGACGCCTCTTTTGAAATACGAAATACAACTTTTACGAGTTCTCGGCTTCGTGCTATGAACCAAGTGAAACGTTTTGGTTTTGTTCCCGCTACTAACCAGGTTATGCATGTGGTTGGCAAATGGAAATCCGACCTGTTCTTTCAGAGATCTGTGGGTATCTTCGTTGATATCATTGCTGGCGACAGTAATCAGATAATCAGATTTCCATTACCTGAGTCTACACGTGGTGTCACAACTACTTTGGTCACAATATCTCGAATGTGCTTGCACTGACCAAATATGCGATCATCAATCCTACTGACCATTAGATCGCCTGTTAGATGAATGCATCTGCCTGCGTGGAGTCAGTCTTCAACCTTCCAACAGTTGTAACACCCACCTATAATATAGTGCAGTGAAGGGGATGCATGCTGCATTTTGTCATCAAACATGTTTGTTTCAGACAACTTCAATCCTGCCGAAGATAATCCCAACGAGGAAGGCAAATGCTCAGTTATTGTTGGTTTGATGCAAGAGTACCGAAGAGTGGGAAGATCCTCTGGAATGGAAAACCTCTATTTGGCGTTCAATGTCTTTAAGGTAAATGTAGTACAGCGTAATTTATTACTCTTCTCCACTTTTCTATCAACGCCTTAATATCGCATGTAATGTTTTGTGTGGAGTCGTGTGAGCTCAAATGCAAATACACTTGCCTTGAAGAAAAGTCATTATTATGTACTTAGAGAGATTGCACAAAATTTCATTGTGATAAAGTCATTAGAATGGATATTTTCGTTACATGCAACATTTTCAAACGCGACCAACCGTGTTGTGCCCACTCATGCGTTCAGAAAATAACACCCAGAAATTGAACGCCAATCTATTTAAGGTTCGTGAAAAACCAAGAAGCAAACTGGACGGGCGATTTTTCAGCCGAAATCGCGAAGTGATTTCCAGTGGCACATACATCAACCAGCGAGAAGTAACTTCCTCTGCACTGCTCTCGCCTGGATACTACGTCATTGTGCCTTCGGCTTTCTACGCAGACAAAAGTGGAAGTTTTCTGGTTCGGATTTACACCGAAAAGCGAATTGATCTGTACGAACTAATATGAATTTTTTTAACTTTGGTCGTCTATCATTTTCACTGTTTTTTAACATCCCGAAAACAATGAGCAGGGCACAAGTTTCCAATGCTGTAGCGAAACTGCTTGTCAACCAAAGTCCTCAAATTAGTTCAAGCAGCTTTGCTTAAACTGGGAACTGAGGAGCAGTGTGTCGAGCTCGTGCTGCGTGCAAATTGCTATAATTTGTTCTGCCTTTCGCTTGAGAAAGAGGTCATAATTGAGGTAGATTTGAACCGACTGAAAGTTTTGCCCTTCTCAGTCTCGTTCAAAATACCTTTGTTTTCAGCTCGAAAAAGAACAACTAAGTATGCTTCACCGTTCCCCAACGTTTTTCCAAATTTTTGTATATTTTTTTGTGTGCATTTTTAGTGCAGGCGTTGAAAGTGTGTCAAGTAGATGAACAACGCATGTTCCAGTGTTTTCCAGCCTATTCCGCCATGACTTCATCGCAGATAAAACCTCAGCTTGAAGTTAAATGTTTGATTTGTAAAGTTTTGACCTTGTTCTCTTCGCATCATCAGTTCCTGCTTTGTCGTTTCATTACCGTTCTTATGAAATCCTGTTGACGTCCTTGGAAGTTGACCCACTCAGTGTTCGCAGCTTTCCTCACTTCTTGAGAACTAAACCTGAACCTGTATTTTCGATAAGGTTGGCGTAGACTTGAAGTTAATCATTAATCACACGAATCATTTCGTTGGCAATAAAGAGATGCGCGCTTTGCCGACGCAGCTCCCAGTCTCAACAATCTGGTCTGGTGTCACTGCTTAAAGTATCTCCACGTTCGTTTTGCATCTGTGAACATCTGTTGGTGATTGCAATGGTACTTGCGCAACTAGGCTACCGAAATATTTGTCTTAATGTATTTTCTTTCAGTTCAGGGTGAACGTGAAGCTGCACTGTGCACCTGCTGCTCAGATATTAATTTTTAATTTGTTTTTTATGATAAAAGTGTTGTTGGCCGTATGTTACAGCGTCTGTTGCTTTTCGATGGCTTGTGTTTTCAACTGCATCTGGGTTGATATCAGCCGATGTGTTGCTTTCTGGAGTCAGTCCCCGCGACTTCTTTCCAAACGAAGCCATTATCTTCAGTGGCGTATTCAGCCCAAAAATTTGGGGGGTGGCCAAAATTTTTAATTTCAGGCGAATAACGCTATCTTGTTAGGAAAGTGTCTCTCAAAGCACAAAATGACCATATGTCATCAAAATTTGGGGGGCATGCCCCTTTGGCCCCCCCCTGGCTACGCCTATGATTATCTTTACTTTAAAAAGTGATGGCATTTCGTAGTGCTGCTTGCGTGAAACAGGCTGACGTAAGTACCAACCAGTCAAGGCAAACGTGCATGCAAAACTATGTCTACAGCTGTCACTAATTTAAATGCAGACTCTGCGTGTATTTTTTACGAGACTGAAAATAAAGTGCGTGATGCAGTGACGTTGTGATTTCACAACTTGCTTTGACGGCACGGGCTGCTTGTGGTTGATTTCAAACAGCTGTGTTTCTCAAACGTGTTCCACTGTCGCAAATGTGTGTTTGTGCATTGGCCAATGTGTTGTTGCAATCCAACTCCTGGGTTTATTCTTTCACTGGAATTTCCTTCTCGTGTTTGCAAACATGTTATTGGTAGTTTGTTGGATTCGTTACGGTAACATTTCTTTGGCGTGCGGAAAATAATGCAATCTGCTAAAAATAGGACATAGATTGCCAATCAGTCATATTGACCGGGCAGTTTTGAATTTTCTTGACTCGCTTATCTTACATTCGTATCAGCTGCATTTTTGCTCGATCGTATAGAAGTTGTTATTCTTCAGTTAGGTGGCGCTTGTCAACCACACACGTCTGGCGTATGTTGCTTGCGTAATGAACTCCCTTTCGAGAGCGAAGATTTTGCCATCTGTTGTTGCGAAGTGCCGCATAACGCGTGCTATCGTGGTCACATTTAGGAAACTCAAAGAAAAAATGTAATTTCGAGGAATGTTTGCTGCGAAGAGACTGCAGAAGTAGTTTGTGCAATTCTTCAACTGAATGATTTAGTAGTGTGTTTCATATAAGTTTTCAAATTTTATACAAGTTTTCAAATCTTGATTGCAAGGGATGCTGCGGTAACGTCTACCTCGATAATACCAATAACAGCGTTTGGATCCATGCGATGAGTAGTAGTCTACATCAGCTCGCTCATCCATCCTCTGCATTCCGTACTAGCGACAGCGAATCCGGGCACTGTAGATGCTTCAACTATAACTAAATGATTTAATTGCTGTTGGTGGATTACATCTTTTGCAAAACTCGTTTATTTTGAGATATGGAAAAAAATTCGCTGCTTGTAAAGTACTATTCTCTGTGCATTCAAAGTCTTGTGTCACCGCGAATAAGGGCCACCAGACCCTTTCACATTATTCTGCTACAAAGCTTCACCTGTATCTCATTCTCGGCTGAACGGTTGTGTGAAATGTACTTTTGTTGCCTTTAATTTAAACTGATGTGGTGTTTGTTTTAATTGTTCTGCTGCATGTTTATTATTGTTGTGTGTCCACTGCCTGAAATCATGAAACACAGTCAAGCATTTGTTATAAATTACAGTAGTGCTGTCTATCTGACCGATGTACGCTTGACTCCAGCTTCGCCTTCTTCATGGTTTGAGCGAGTGCTTGTCAACTGAACTACTTAGCAGCCTTTCGATTGTCTCGTCATGCAGAACCATCAGGCCATGCACTCCATGAGGAGGTCGAAAGATTGGTCATTGAAGGACAACATGGTCAACGGTTTGCTCCTGTGCGCCAGACCCACCCCACAAGCCGAAGAAGGGGCCATACCCCATTTGTACAAGCAGGAGCGGAAACGTCCGACACCGGTGCGGAGACGGTTAAGTCGGTCCCATGCTGTTACTGGCAGGGCCATTCCAGGAGGGTCGGTGCCGTCTGTCGGGGATGACAGTATGGAGTCTCGCAGTGCTCTCCAACAACTCCGCATACCATCGGTGACTTGCCCGGAGCGCCGCATTTCTGTTGTCGTCAGACGAACTGATGAGTTGTGCGGGGGGGGGTACAAATGGGTGGGTCGATTTGAGGTGAGCACTGAGTGGAGCAGATGTTCAGGCTCCATAGCACGGCGTGCTAGAGACAGTGTGGCTACTTTGTATTACAGATCCCGTAGTGGGAGGCCTGCATTTTAGAATAGTTCCCCCAAAGCGCACTGGATTATTAACAACGAAGACTATTCAAGGCACGCTCGAAACTACAATAAAGAGTATCAGACCCGCCCGTTTAGCTCGACTTTCACGCTCAGTTAACATTATGAATCACTAAAGTTTCAGCAATGCTTTTGTTAGTATAACGTTAAGCAATGCGCCACGAATATTCATGCATACCATATGCAGAGTCAATTCCGGATTTAGGGGGGGCGGGCCCAGGACCCCCTCCATGTTCTTGTGTTTAGCCATATGTGCGACATGTGTGTGCCACTAAGTCAGTTTTAGCGAGGAAAGGTTTCTGTAGACGCTATTAATATTATATCGGTCGGTTAAACAGCAGTATTTCACTTGAAGAATGTTTGGTATTGTGTCAAAATAACTTACACTTATTGGTTTCTTGAAAGCCGGTCAGGCATCTGAATGCAAGGCCGAGCCACGTAGAACACGTTAGCTTACGTCTCTACTCGTTTCTGGTAGATTTTGCCTCTGCTTTACTCAGATTTGCACAGGTCGCATTGCTAAGTATGGCTACCATACGCCTTGTTTTTGAAGTGCATGTCCACTGTTTTTCATGAGAAATATTCTCCGAGGACATTCGAAAATTTCAAAATGTCTTGCTTTTTGTATCTCTTATTTTGCTTGTAATCAGTGGCGTAACTAGAGCTTTGAGTTAGGGTGGAAAACTTAGCTAAAAGGGTCCACTGGCCACTGTACAGGGTCCACTAGCCAACACTCAGAAAAAACTTGAGAAATGATGGTGAATCCGGATGTGGATAGCTATGATAAAACCCTAAATCACCGGGAAATAAACCGAAAAGCACACAAAAACAACAACCTACTGAAAGCCAAACGAATACTAAAACCGAAATATCACTTAAGGTGGCGGTCCGGTTTTCACATTCAGATTGGCAGGGGAGGGGGAATTCGCTCCTCTGCTCCCGTCAGTTACGTCACCGGCTGTGATAAATTGATTTAGCGTACAATGAGCTGTCCCTACTCTACTGCAACAAGATACGAGGTGGTGGCGTAACTTAGTGTATGGGAGGGTCTGCGAGTTGTCTAATTAACCCATGTTTTGGTTGAGCTAATTCTCGGCTGAAAAGGGGGAATGCTTTCATATTAATCGTTACATAAGAGTGGTCAACCTTTTTTCAGTATCTCAATGACCTTGGCATTAGAATGCGTAGCTTTGCTGATGAACTGTGATCAGTGTATTTTACACAGCTTAGTGTGGTATTTTATAATAGTTACAGCTAATCCAGGGGTGCAAAAATGCGGCCGGGCACTCGCGACGCGGGATCAAAAGCACAAATGTTTTTCTGCATTTTACACTTATGCATATGAATGCTTTGTGGCAAAGTTTATGTAGGCGCTACTAAAAATTTCTTCGCGCTACTAACATTCACAGAAATTTTTGCACCTCTGAGTAATGCTGAAAAATGAAGAAATACGACAGAAGCATCCCTTTTTCGGAAAAGGACTACTTTTTTTGAAGCTGAGTGAATTACGTGTGGTTGCATTTGCACAGTTCGCAAAGAAGAGTGAAAAGATTATCGCGACATTGTGGATTTGGGTACCAAAAACTTATTTCTCACAGCGTACAGTGCCGGATTCACAATAGTAGCAAATGTAGCAATTGCTACGGGCCCCGCGTTTTTGGGGGCCCCGCGGTCTTCTGCAACAAATCTTATTTATTACATTATATATAAGATAGTTTTCAATCTAAGAAATCAGCATTTTGCTAAATTTGCCGTAAGTAGTAAGTAAAGATTTTCAATTGAAGGCTTTCTGTGTCCAGAAATTCTTGTTTGATTCTTTTTAGTACAGTTACGTAGCAAAAGGCATAAGATTGCGGTCAGCAGTGTTGCCATTTTAGCTGATTTGCTGCTAAATCTAGCAGGATTTTCTCCCTGTTAGCTGTAAAATTTCCAATCTACCAGTTAGCTGATTTTCTAGCAGGATTTTATCAACCGTTTGGCAGGTTTATCAGGTAATAAATTCCTGACAAAAACCTGTTTCAGCAGTTTTTTCAGCTGAAAACTTTTATCCCTTCTTCATCAAAAAATATATTTCTCTTCTTTATGACGTTTTTGATTGGGTCACACCAGGAATAACCACAACAAGCTGCCTACAGTTATTTGGAATTTTTATTACGATGCAACGAAGCTGCTTCAAGCAGATATTTATGTCATAATAACAAGTAATTAGATAACATGGTGAAGCTCAGATGATTTGCTTGTGTGCTTAGTGAGCGCGTTAGGTCAAAAGACAACATTGGTAGAATATGTTTTTATCCCACGACACGATATTTCCAAGTGGTTCAGTTACAGTAGTAAGTATAGTAGTGTCTGGCAAAAAGTTCCTGGTAAACCAAAGCCGCTAAAAGTTTCGACATATATGGTTGCAAGATTCCGAACATAAAAGTTGGCTTTGGCTCAATGCCTGCTGCCTATCCTGCTGATTCAAGAAAAGCCATTTGCGAAGTTTGCGTTGAAGCAATCATAGCGAAACACTGAGCTTGAAAGGCATAACTGGTAGCAAAAGCATTGAGAGAAGACTAAATTACTTCTTGCATACCCCAAATGTAACACAAAGTTTTAAGTTACAAAAACCAGACTTAGAAAGTTGTAGGGCTAAAGCTATGCACAGATTGTTTATCGCTGAGCATTGTTCTGCTGTGTAAAAACATGCAACCATTTGAAAGAGATCTTCAAGAGCTGTGTGTCATAAAATAAACGAGGTGAGCTGCAGTTACGTTGCTCAAAATGTTGACTGAAAGAAAACTGTGGGCCGAACGGGATCTTCAGCCCATGCTCATTGAGAGCGAGTGCAAGAGGAAAAATTAATATATTCCATAACTTTAAAGGTTTCTTTTAATCACCTTAAAAATAACAGATTTATTAACAGAATTTCACTGCGTTTAGCAGATTTAAGCTGAAAATTTGTGACAAGACTTTTAGCAGAATATAGTAGTTTTTTGTGGTACCATTTAGCAGATTTAGGTCACATATTAATTATCGCCAAATAAAATCAACAACACAACCATCTGGCAACACTGGCGGTCAGCAAGATACACTCAATTGTCATTTCACGATGCGAACTGGAGAGAGCATGCAGAGAGTAAACTAGTAGCACGGATGCCTTGCCCACACACTTTATGCTCAGGTGTTCAGGTGTTTTTTAACTTGGGGCCCCGCGCTTCTTTAATCCGGCACTGATAGCGTAACCAGGTGGTTATTATCTTTTTTCGTAGCTTTCCAAGGATGGTTCAATTGCACCCAGCTTCAAATTCATGCTTCATGTCCGTCGACAAGACAACTGTTGTCCTGAAACGTTTTTTTGGAAATTCTCTGAGCGACTTCTGTTTAACACATTAAAAGACATTTGCAATCATGTGTGGTTGCTGTTATTGAGCAAGTTCAGAATATTGAGAAGTCAAAAGCATCAATTGTTGAGATTGTATCTTGTTTGGCCAATGTGAAGGCAAGGATTCAAGACAGACAATCAGATGTACATATCAAGCCAAGTTAAATCAGCACTAAGAAATTTCAGCGAAGGCAAGGATCATGACTGTGATTCATTCATCTCAGATGTATCTGCAGTGCTGGATTAACGTAGCGCGGGGCCTGTAGCATTTCAAGAGCGCGGGGCCCGAAATTAAAAAAACACATCAACACCTGCTAACTAAATCACATAAAAGTGTGTGGGTAAGGCATCCGTGTTTCAAGCTTTACTCTCTGCATGCTTTCTTCAGTTCGCATCGTCACATGGTAGTCTGGGTGTATCGTGCTGCCCTCCAGTGTTGCCAGATGGTTGTGACCTAAATCTTCTAAATGGTGTCACAAAAAACTGCCAGATTCTGCTGAAATTCTTGTCACAAAATTTCAGCTAATATCTTCTAAAAGCAGTGAAATTCTGTTGAAAAATTTGTTATTTTTAAGATGATTAAAAGAAATGTATAAAGTTATACAATATATTAATTTTTCGTCTTGCACTCGCTCTGAATGAGCTTGGGCTGAAAATCCCGGTCTTGGCCAACACACTTTTCGGCCCACAATTTTCTATCAGTCAACATTTTGAGCAACGTAACTGCAGCTTACCTCATAAATGCACAACACACAGTTTTTGATGATTTCTTTCAAATAGTTGCATGTTTTTATACAGTAGAACAATGCTCAGCGATAAACAATCTGAGCATAGCTTCAGACCTACAACTTCTGTAAGTCTGGTTTTTGTAAATTAAAAACTTTGTGTTACATCAGTCGGAATGCAAAAAGTTCTTTAGTCTTACCCAAGTGCTTTTGCTACCAGTTATGCCTTTTTGTGCTCACAATGTTTCGCTATGATTGCATCAATGCAAACTTCGCAAAAGGCTTCTTATTTAACAGCAGGATAGGCAGTAGGCACTGAGCCAACTTTTAAGCCGTGAATCTTGCAACCATATATGTCGAAACTTTTGGCAGCTTTGATTTACCATGAGGTTTTCTACCATACTACATTACTACTTAATAGCGTAACTAAACCACTTGAAAATATCGTGCCGTGTGATAAAAACATATTTTACCAATCTGCCAATGTCCTTTAACCTAACGCGCTGACTAAGCACACAAGCAAATAATTTAAGCTTCACCAAGCCATCTAAGTACTTGTTATGATGCAATTATCTGCTTGAAGCAGCTTCGTGGCTTCATAATAAAAATTCAAAATAATTGCAGACACCTGGATGTTCTTTGTCCTGGTGTTACCATGGGTGTAATGTTAAAAAGCGAGGTGTGGGAACGGCGTTCCCAGGTGCATAGCCAGGGGGGGCAATTTCCCCCCCCAATTCCGAAAAGTTATACCAAAAATTATGGTTAATCAAGTGTTTGATGTGTAAGCCAAAGACATGCTTCAGTGCGAATCAACGAATTGCTTAAAGGAACCTATCTCACTTCGGCGTTTAGTTGAACCTGATCAAAGCAATATGATTTACCACTTGTCCATGATTAATCATATGTTGTGCATGGTGTAAATGCCAGAGAATTCATATCAAGGTTGACCTTTACCTGAGGTTTAATCTCTGTGTGGAAGTTGTTGGTAATGCAGCACAAATTTGTATCTAACCGTTTGTAAGCAATAACCGCAAGAAAAAACAAGGAGTAACGCTTATCGCAGCTGTTCCTGCCGCACCAGCTTGTTGTATCCCACCTAATGGTGATGCATGCTTCATTTCAAGACAATCGCAAAAATTCTTCTCTGGGAACTCTGGCGTGCTACAAATATAACTTCTGTTATCAGCCGTATAAGCTTTAAATGAAAACCGTAGATATTTTTTTTGTAGAGTTTTAAAACTAAATGCGTGAATATGGCGGCAACATACAGTACATTTAATACGCCTTGAAGTTCAAATTTTGACTTTTGAAACTGGATTGCTGCTGGGCCAAGAAATTTGTAATGATTAAACATGCTTTGTGAGAAATCTTGCTACACTGTCTCTAGAGCAACAATTGACAGACAATATAAATTTTGACATTGCCATTGAAGAATTTGGCAACAAAAAGGCAAGAAAAGTTGCTGTGTAGAAAATTGTAGTTTTCATTTCAAAAATAAAGATATTCCTAATTTTTTTTACACTATTTTTCTCTATATGTCATTTTTTCCTGTTGTCACTTACAATGTTTAAGTTTTTTGGTGTGTATTTAAAGCGTACCGTATTTGTTGGACCACGCAAGAACATGTCGTGTAAATGGTTTCACAAGCTTTTATGATGTAACACAACGATAGTAACCATCGGAAGAAAGTGCGTTTCCACCATACGTTACCCTTTATAACAAAACAAAGGGTCGCAGTTCGGCTGTACCTCTAGACGGCAATAGAAATTACGAGATCATTGATACTAAACACCCCGCTTGCCAATTTGGCTTATTTGAAGCCAGATGTTGAAATTCTGGCTTTTTTAACGCACTTGGCTTTTTTGAAAATCAAAAAAAGCTAGGCAAAATTTGTCTTTTTCTCAGTGGGTGAAGCGTGGCTCCGGCAAAAATTGTCTGAGCGGGATATTCAGTACAAATCTCTTCTGATGAGAGTCTATGACTATGCAGGGTGAAAGAATATTGCAAAGATTTTACTGTTGCCCTGACAATTTTTCATGTATTTAATAAAACACAAATGTACAGCAGTGTAATTACGGGGAAAGAAAATGCTTCTAATATTTGGAATTGTATCATATTAATGTTTCTGACGAGTTTTATTATCTATTTTGTCTTTGGTTATGCTTATGCATGAAGAGGCAGGGCGAAGGGGAGGCAAGGGGGAACAATTCCCCGGACGTCGAATCACTGCGGGGAGCGCCGAAAAGTCCCAACAATGTCACAAGTACTTTCTATAATACAGTACAGTTGCTTCCGAAAGACCTCAGGTTCGAACATGGGAGCGCCAAACTTACTTCTTGCCCCGGGAGCCATCTAACCTCTTTACGCCCCTGTATGCATTTTTGTGTATATATGTCTTAAGACCGCTATCTGCCATTTTGGAGAAAAGGTTTGTTTTTTTTTGGCGAAGACATGCATATCATATCGTTTTCGTGACATTTGTGCAGTGGACGTGATGCACGAGTTGATAATAATACCCATACCAAAAGAACGATTATTATTAGGAAAAATGTATAAGCAAAATTCAAATACATTTGCATTGAACAAAACCGAAAATATGTGTATTCAGCAGCGGTTATTACAACTGGAAGAAAGTCAAACTTGTAGAGAAATCAATACATGATAGATACTTAATGCAACATCGTCAGATTTGTATTCTTGTATCGCTTCTGAATCGCGACAAGTTTTCAAACAAATATTTTATTTAAAAAAATTATTGTCATCACGAGGGCCCCCTTCGAGCGGGGGGCCCGGGGCAATCGCCCCCGTTTCCCCCCTTAATCCAGACCTGCCACTCCTCAGAACTGTTGTGTTAGCATGTAGTCTACATACAGATCAACTCCAACATTCTTCCGTCTTCTGTGATATTGATATAGTTATTGTGCTAAAATATCTTCAACAAAAAGGTCATAATCACGGTTGACTGAGCACGATGACGTAATAACACCACTGCTCAGAGGGGCCCCGCGCCTAGGTCTTGCATTGGGCCCCGCACCTGCTAGGGCCGGCCCTGGGCAGGATCTGCATGAAACCAGGGAAAGAACCACATTGCGGCTAGCGAGTCGCGGATTGGTCACCCCTGCAGCTCTGCTCTATGCTACAGACTGATTGTAAACAGCATGAAGACAAGTTTTTCACAGCAAAGTATTGTCGCAACACCCTTAGCTAACCGTATGAAGTAAACCCAATGTAGACACGTTTTTCCAAGTAAAATTCACGAGAACGTGTTCTAGCTGATTTAATAGAGATTCAACAAGCAATCTCTGTTTGTTGTATAAAATACTGTTGCTCGCCTAAACTCAAAGTATTTGGCCCCCGAAAAAAATTTGGCTTGGCTACGCTACTGCCTGTAACTACTTTCATACAGACCGCCTGCATCTTTCTCGCGCCCAGCAACCTCAGTATCAAGCCTTTCACACAGTCTGCACTTTCCTACTTGATGTTCAATCTTCAACTGATAAAAAGCTCGTAACAACGCAAGACCGCCAGACACTGCAGAACTCCGATGAAAAGCAGTATTGCCATTATTATATTGCGTGGCAAAAATATTATTGTTACTATGCAGTTAAGAGTCTAGACATTTGCACTGTCGCTCGTTTCAAAGTAAACTGTGAAGTTATGCCTCTGCGCAGTTTCGCAGTTTTTAAGCTAATGATGAGTCGTCATAGGAAGGAGTTGCGCGGGTCTCACAAAAGCGCGGAGCCCTAAGCCACTGACTATGCGTAAATTCGTCACTGACCACAAGTGTTGACAGTCTTTGGAAGGGGCCCATAAACCATGAAAGGTTAAGAACCACTGATCTAGAGCTTCAACAAGCAAGCCCTGTATACTGGCAATCTAGTTGGAAACAACCAAACGTAGGATCCGCATCAAACACGCTGCAAATTTACCTACAAAGGCTCATATATTTCAGAAACAGCGTGATTGACACATGTCTCACATATAGAGATCACCGTGCTGCAGTAACTAGGGATCTAGTATTTCAGAATTGACTAAATTATATACTGCTAGTCTGCTACAACAACTTTGACAACTGAAACCCACCATTGATAAATTAAATAAAGAAAGTTTATAAAGCTTCAAAGTTCTATCTTTGCGATGGAACACTAATCTATACGGAACAACGTATACTGTAAGACAGGGACGAGGCCAAGGGAACACGTGGGCTATTGTAGCAAAATGACGTCACTTCATGAATATCTTCAAAGCGAGCTATCCGTGTTTTTATCACTCCAAGTCTTGATGCACCATTGCTCTACATTGGAAATCGTTACCGCAGGCAGCTCTCACTAGCACAAGCACTTGTGTCCATGAAGAAGAGGGCAAATATGTAATTATCTGCATCAACCGATACCAAATGTTTGCCACCAACATATCCAAGAGTCATAAGTGTACGGGAGTGCATATATTTGGGGATGCAAAAAATTTTTGCCCAAATTTGATCTTGCTTTCCCAAATAACGTATAAACAGCAAGTCTTAAAGTTAAGACTAAAACGTACCATTGTAAACTAATAAAAGTTTCTGCATGCCTAATTAGGCCTACCAATTACCGGGGTTCAAAGCCGTACAACCTCAACTAGCAACCAATATTCTGCATAGCTATATGTGAACAATGGTGATATTTATTGTGTTGAAAAATGCTAGCTAATTACAATAAAATCCTCCCAAAAACTGCTGTTTATGCCACCACGCGTGGAAGGTGTTGTTCAGAATCTTCATTTTCAAGTTTTTATATACGTTCTAAACTTATTCTTCCAACACGATCATCCTAATAGTTAAGATATGTTCTTCTCTATAGATGTGTGCATTTGTGTTGGCCACAATGGCAATCAATCTGGAAAAGGAGTAAAATATCGGGTTACGATCTGAAGCAGGGGTGGGGAACATGCGGCCCACGTGAACATTTGATATAGCCCGCACCAGAATTTTCGTTACCGAAGTTAGAGTGCAACATCACGTCAAAACGAAGCCGCAGGATAAGCAGGTACTTAGATAGTAATTCAAAAGAAGTCACTCTTCCTCGTAGTTAAGCTAGACTTTTAGGATGAAGTCAACTGATTTTGCGGGCCGCCAGTAGTAATGCACAGTTCATGCAGTCCGCGATAGTAATTAGGTTCCCCACCCCTGATCTAAAGTATTACAGTACGCAAATAGGTCGCAAATAAGTCTCAAGTAATTAGAGGGAAAGGAGGCAATTTAATACATAGCATCTAGCTTAACCTTCCATATTGGTAATCTTCACTGCAACATGATGTACTTATAATACTACAACTTACTTAAACGCTTACAGCTTCTAAAGTCACATTATGAAAAACAAAAATCCACTCCAGTTTAGACAGTGAAATGTGCATTGAACACAGCATGCTAAGAAAAAATAGCAATATGAGACTGATACACGCAAATACTGCAGCCTATATGATCAACTACTAAGGAATGTGTACAAATGCACATTTCCAATGACAAATGATTTATAACCTCAACAAGAATATTTTATAAAAATGGCAGTGCTTCACTGAACTGCATTAGCATAAGTGAATTATGCAGTACTGTTCATGAAAACTTCATTTCACAGCATTAAATTGAAGCAATAAAATTTGGCAGGATGCAACATATGCAATTCATTGCATGAAACAAACGAAAAATATGAAAACCTAAACAGTACAAAATCACAGCTACATTACCACCACGCAACATATTACAGCTGCAGTTACGTAGTTAATTTTATTCATGAATACTTCATGGAAACAGATTTGCACTTGCAAATCTCACAACCTCAAGCAAGTTTGAAACAAGAAAACTTGACACTATCATATCACAGCTACACTACCGCAAAACATTTTGCAGCTACAGCTACATTTTTTTTGTACACTTTACAGCATTAACAAATTGAGGTTTACAAAAATTAGGGTTAGTTGGAATGGTGAGTTACCACTACATCAGGGGTTTACAACCTTTTGCCGGCCGCATTACTTTTATTTACATGAAGTATGGCCGCCACTGAGTTCGCGTTATATTTATGAGATGCGTTTAATTAGAGAACATGTTACTGTCAAATGAGAACCAACACAGAACACATTCAAACATAGATTGCGTATTTATTCTATAACTTTTCGTGACATCACATCCAGATTGTTACACATCGTGTCGACTTATTTTCTTGCCTTGCGTTTGTTTTGTTTCAATATACGCCAGCACGGCTGTCAAATCTTTTATTTTAAATTACATGTGGACGGCTGCAAACATCACACCCCTGCTCTAATGTTTCGAAAATGTGATTTCTCGGCTACGACTTGGAAAACGATCTAGACACTTTCGTCTCACGATGCGTGTCTCAAGAACGAACACAAAAAAATCATGAAAACTGCGCCTGGTATTTTGCTTGAAAGTGATCGGAAACCAGGAGCGCGTTTTCCTCACTTTACATTCAACCACGGGCGGATCCAAGGGGGGGAGATCGTCCCCCTCTAAAACCTGCAAAAGTAACTTTATTCACCATAATTTCATACAATTAGGAAAACAAAATTCGTTGTCACAGCAGTGTTGTGGAGCAAACTACATTTCTCGTACATTATAGAAGCCGTGATGAGACTTGACTACCAAATATTACTGAAATCGCCCCCCATAACCTTACTGGCTGGATCCGCCCATGCTTTCAGCCACGTTCTACTCTGCACAGTAAAAAACTCAAAATGGCACCCCATTCCAATTGCGACGAAACAAAACGATTGGGCGTGTATTTGAAAAAAGATCAGGGAATGTCGTCTTTCCTGGCTGCTGATGAGCTAATGAAGCTTCGCAGAAGCGATAAGTCTAGCTACTGTTTTTGCTTGAGATAAACATTGTCTGGTCTTAACGCACCATTGCACAACAGCAACGATCGAAATGCGTCATGGGTGAACGTTCACCAGCGCCGGATTTGCATGGTGGGGGGACCTGGGCCCCAGACGTGGTGGGAGGCCCCATGTGCGGATACAAAATGTTTAGGTAGGGGACATGTGTTAACTCAACTGTAACAAAAATTTATGATGTCGTCAGCGCCGGATTAACAATAGTAGCAATTGTAGCAACTGCTACGGGCCCCGCGGTCTTCTGTAATAAATCTTAGTTATTACATTATATAGAAGATTTTTTCAGTCTAAGAAGTCAGTACTTTTGCTAAATTTGCCATAAGTAGTAGCGAAGGTTTTCAATTGAATGCCATCTGTGTCCAGAAATTCTTGTTTGATTCTTTTTGTACAGTTACGTAGCAAAAGGCCTGTGATTGCCGTCAGCAGTGTTGCCATTTTAGCTGATTTGCCGCTAAATCTAGCAGGATTTTCTCACTGTTAGCTGTAAAATTTTCAATCTTTCTAGCAGGATTTTACCAACCGTTTGGTAGGTGTAGTAGGTAACAAATTCCTGACCAAAAACCTGTTCCAACACTTTTTCAAGATGAGAACTTTACACCTTCTTCATCAAAAAATATACTTGTCTTCTTCATGACGTTTTTAATTGGGTAACACCAGGACAAAGCACAACCAGCTGCCTGCAATTATTGGAATTTTTATTGTGATGCAAAAAGCTGCTTCAAGCAGGTGATTGTATCATAATAACAAGTAATTAGATGGCTTGGTGAAGCTTAAATTATTTGCTTGTGTGCTTAGTCAGCGCGTTAGACTAACAGACATAATTGGTAGAATATGTTTTATCACACGGGACGATATTTCCAAGTGATTCAGTTACACTAGTAAGTAGTAATGTCTGGTAAAAAAGCTTCCTGGTAAAGCAAAGCTGCCAAAAGTTTCGACATGTGTGGTTGCAAGATTCAGAACATACAAGTTGGCTCAGTGCTTACTGCCTCTATCCTGCTGATTCAACAAAAGCCTTTTGTGAAGTTTGCAATAATGCAACCATAGCGAAATATTGTAAGCTTAAAAGGCATAACTGGTAGCAAAAGCATTCAGACAAGACTAAAGAACTTTGTGCATGCTTCCCAATGTAACGCAAAGTTTCATGTTCAAAGACCAGGTTTAGAAAGTTGTAGGGCTCAATCTATGCTCAGATTCTTTATCGCTGAGCATTGTTTTACTGCAATAAACATGCAACCATTTGAAAGAGATCGTCAAAAACTGTGTGTCATACGAAAAAGGAGGTAAGCTACAGTTACGTTGCTCAAAAAGTGAAAATGTTGACCGATAGAAAATTGTGGGCCGAAAAGTTGGCCAAGACGGACATTGTCAGCCGATGCTTATTGAGGGCGAGTGCAAGACGAAAAACTAATATATTGTGTAACTTTGTAGGTTTCTTTCAATAAGTTAAAATTGACAAGATTTTTTAACAGAATTTAACTACTTTTAGCAGAATTTAGCCGAAAACTTGTGACAAAACGTTTAGCAGAATCTAGCAGATTTAGGTCACAACCATCTGGCAACGCTGGCGGTCAGCACGATACACTCAGACTGTCATGTCACGATGCGAACTGGATAGAGCAGGCGCGCAACCAGTGGGGCATTTGCTCCCCCGAAATTTTGAAAACATTGCATAGCAATTTCGACATTTTGCAGAAACTTTCAAAGAATAAAGATGAAATTTTATATTCTAATCATTTTAAAGAAATGTCCCGTTTGAATTTTTCTTTGTACAACTGGTTAGGCCTAATTATCTCCTTACAACATTTATCTTGAGACAGGCCATTTGATCAAAAATTTCGTAAATGATTGGTATTTTAAAAAAATATGCTGGAATTGTCAAAATGTTGGAGATAGTTTAAAATGTTGGTATTTCTAAGGTATGTTTTTATCCTTTTGTTGGTGTACAGCTTTTTTCTGAGACAGGCCTCAATTTGGCCTCATGAAACTTTGTACCTTTAGGGAACTGTTGAACTGTGCAAACTGCTGAAACTTTCAAAATGATAAGAGAAATCTTGACATGTTTGTTGTTATTAAAAGAGTTTGTGTTCACGTCAAACCGCTTGTTCTTCTACAGCCTTTTGATTATTTTTGTTAAGGCCAAAAGGCATCACCATATTAACGGAGGACACTTCTTTAGAAAACGTTGTTTAGTTGCATTTTCGGTTCCAAACCTCATAGTTTTTAACTAAATTTAGCGTGAGGACTGCTTCATGATTTAGAGCAGGTGTGTCAAACATATGGCCCGCGGGCCAAATCCGGCCCGTTGCTTGGTTGGATCCGGCCCGCGGGATGGTTTTGTGAAATAAAACTTCTTTGTTTGCTTGAGAAGTCTATCCAGTTATACTTTAATGACTGGTGGCTATACATTTCAATTACTTGCAACCTTAACGTAATTGCTTATATTTTATTGTTTTTCTCTGTTTTTTTCATGTGAAAATTTCCCGTTTTCTGCATATTTCCTTTTGCATGTTCACACCGATTTGATCTTTCAAACAAGTATGAACATGCAAAAGTTCAACTACTGCTGATAAAGTTTAACACTAGAACTCCGGGAAAAAAACATATCTTGAGCTCCAGCGATGTCGATTTCGAAACCTTTGGAGTTCTAGGTACAACTCTAATTGAAATTTGCTACGTAAAGTTTAAGATGACTAAGCCGAGGTGCCGTGCTAAAGCGTTTTTTTAGTTACGTGAGGAAATTCAAAACTTCATGAAAAAAAAATGCAAGCCAGCGTTAGAATTTCATCTCACAATAGATGCAAAACCTTGCCTCTATGGTGGATATTTCGCAGCACTTGAATAATCTGAACAAAATGTTGCAAGGCTGCAAAAGACTTGTCACTCAGTAGTACGACACCATAGGTTGCATTTAAGTTGAAGTTGTCCTTGTGGAAGACACAACTTTCCGGTGATGACACTGTTCATTTACTTTGTCTAAAAAGTATGCGTACCACGGGACTAAACATTGACTTGAATCAATACAAAGATAAGATAACAGAGTTGTTGCGGGAGTTCAAGCAGCGGTTTCAGATTTTTGACCAACTTGAGACGGACT
>Ga0210059_1004231_pt1 | contig 23120 bp, 10 predicted proteins | sample Ectturendosymbi2_FD_188042 | JGI IMG/M metagenome (GOLD analysis project Ga0210059, IMG submission 188042) | Ecteinascidia turbinata endosymbiont from Florida, USA - Sample 2 (SPAdes) (version 2) | ecosystem: Host-associated > Tunicates > Ascidians > Unclassified | place: Key West, Florida...
CCCAATGTAAGAAAACGTCCATCCCTACCCATAAGCCGCCAAGCAAAATACCACACGAGCCACTGCTTTCAAGCTTCAAACTACGCAGCAGTTGTAGGTGCTAGCTCGACAGATAGCTGTGTCATGCCCAGGGCGTGAAGTACGGAAAACGGCCTCACGCACCTTGCAATTAAATTTCACATTAAAGTTCACAACTGGATGGCTGTAGGTGGTTGAGGCGCTTTCGCTTTTTTGGTAGATTGTATAAAACTGAAAAACTTCCTCCAAATGCGTTTGTTCTTCAATGTCCAAAAAAATCTGCTTCGGCGTTACAGGGTTCAACCCGTTCGGTCGTACATTAAACAAATAGCAAATGCAACGGGTGGCAAACCGGCAAAAACCACCCCACATTCAGCCCAATGTTTCCTGCTCTTACCTGACCACGCAGAAGAGATTAATGTTGGCATTGTACACGCTGAAATCGACGAAAACGACCCGAGTTCCACGATCAAGCCACAAGTTATCCTTCAGATTTTGAATCAGAAGAGACGATGCTGCCCTTTCTTGTCTCAAATCCTAGTGACGTAACACAACAGCGATTAAACCCCGTCGGGGCGCGAACAGCGCACTGGCGATGACTTGCACATTGTTACAAATAAATGCATTTCATTTACATCACGATACTACAGAGAAGCGGTCAAACCATCGAAATAAAAGGAGCGAAGCGGGGGCAAAGTATAATGCCAATGCATCTTTCTAATTCCTATTCTAACCCCTTTGATTGCAGTAAAAACGTGGCTACGAACCAATTTGGCCAAAACGAATGACAGCAACAGCACTGCTGCGCACAACAGCCTAAAGCAGTGGTGCTCAAACCGTGGCCCGCAAGGCCCTCTGGAGTGGCCCGCGAAGCAATTTTCATTGGAAAGAAAACTTAACACTTTAATCATTTAGGATAATTTTTTAGAGAATTTTTACTGAGATTATTAATTCTTGTGGCCCACGAAAGGTTTCTGAAAGACAAATGTGGCCCACGAGCCAAAAGGTTTGAGCACGACTGGCCTAAAGCGTGAAGGCACATTGTATGGTTTGGTTCGAGACTGGAAAGCGAAGCTAGGGTAATAATGGGAAAGTGTTGTTTGTTTAGCGCCCGACGAATAACAACAGGCTCCATGATCGCAAGTAGTGAGAAGTCTTTTCCCAAAATTCGTTGAGAAACAATGACGTCACTCGAGCGCGAAGCAAAGCCAACTGGTTCAGAAAAGCTATTCCAAGCCAGCACTCCATTCTCTGAATACGTCAACACAACGCTTTCCATTCAGTGCAATATGATTATCGCAGGTGCTGAAGTACGTTACAGCATGCAATGCTTGTCACATACAGAAATTATGAGAAAGGGCTAAAACTTCTCATGAACAATACTACGTCTGAGGAGAGGCATGCACAATCGCGATAAAGTCCTTGTTTTCACATAAAAATTAAATTCACCCAACGAGGCAGCTAAGGAATTGATGCGTGTGCGTTTCAAAGAGACAGCATAAAAACGATTGGAAAATTACAATGAGCCGCAATATTTGATCGCAAGTCTTGCGTTGAGAACTGCGTACAATGGAAAATGACGCAAACTCTTGGCAAGTTCCAATTTGCAATAGGGCAGCAGCGGATTAGATCCAGCCAAACGTCATCACAATTCACAAGTACCTGATAAAAGCCATTGGCGCCGTATTGGCCCACGTAGCCGGTATAGGGCTGCCCGGCCTGGTACTGATATTCCCAACTGTACCGTACAACATAAAAATAGCGTATGGTTTACAAGGCACAAGCGGCGTATGTTCAGACACAAAGGGGTGAGCCGCATCAAGTGTGTCTTTTCATAATAATCACAGCACTCACCACGTGAGTGTCCTGGAGGCACGAAATTGTTTCATTATTATTTTTTTCGGAAGTAGCAATGGCAGCAAAACAACCCCGAAGCACGGATGATGAAATGTGTGAACATACGTGGCGCAATCGTGCTGTGTTAAACGCACAACACGTTAGCTTGGTAGTTCTACCTGATAATATCCTCCACCAGAATAGTAGAAGTTAAGTAGGCCCCAGTGGTTCGAACCGTCAAGTTCGTTCTCAGTTGAATATATCCAACTAATACAGATGACAAAAAACTTCGGTGAAAAGGATAAGCTCAACAGTTACATTTACACACTAGCACCAACAAGAAGGCGGCAAAAATTGATGGCAGGCCAAGTTCACACACATCAAGTCCCGGCTTTCTTCCCACGAGCTAAATGGCAAAATCCACACGGGCCCTGTTTCTTGATAGTGAAATATGCTGACGGTAATGTAAAATTTCTTCACTAACTTTACGATAAACACTATCATGTTTTTAGCCACATTGACGTTTTCTTCGTTGGTTGGGCCAATTATTTTGAAAATTTTGTAAGCAGTGTGCGCACCACTGTGACTAAAGTAGCCGGCGAGCTTTTGAGAAAAAATCGTGTAAAAATACTTTAGAAACAATTCTGAAAGTTTTTAGGAAAAAAGGCGGCGGGTCAGCCGACGAACCCAGAAAACCATGGCCAGGAAGTTGTAGCGGACCAATGAAATTCCAGAAGTTTCAGAAATCTACCACAACCACAGATCTGCCTTCGCGGATATCACGCGTTACAACAACACATTGCAATCGTGAGCCATTAGACATTGACAGAACCACAGAGCTATGGGGATGCCTGCACTTAGTGTTCAAAACATGAGACTGGTAGATCAAGAACAGAGAGAACTATGCCCTAATGAAACAGTATGAAATCTATTGTGTCAACGTTTCTACGGTTGACAAAGTACGTCATGTGTTTTTTTAATAGCCAGCGTACTAGTCTCACATGTGGAGATGGAGAGTTAGTTACTTGAATCAGCACCATATATAAGTAACAATAGTTGCTAAATGAATACTGAAAACGTCAAATCACCACCACCGCATAAACGAATCAAACGCCCCCTGCTGAGTCTACATACCAACTGTTAATCAAGAAACAAGGGTTTATATTTATACCTTATTTTTTAAAAACTTACGCGGTGCCGTTCTCAAGGCCAAAAGGATTGGTATCCTCCTTGGACTCAGTGTACGAGTCGTAACATAGCGTTATTTCTTCTTTAAAGTCGGGATGAACTTCACACGAGCTATTCAAAACCTACAAAATACAGTGCATGAGAAAAAAATTTGAAGCTCAAGTCCTAGATAGAGTGAGACCCATCTTCAGACGTCAACAGGGATTTCTTTCTTCCAGGCAACAGCACGTGCATTGTCCTTCGAAAAGTCGGTTTCCTGATACCGAGCTGTCGTATCAAACAGCATCGTTCGTACGCAATGGCAACAGATGGAAACAACACGAGGTGTCGAGTGTTACGCACGGCAGCTATTATTCAGCGCAATGCCTGCGACAAGTTACTACATACCCAGGGGGAAAAAGACAAGTACATCTGTGTCTATGATTGATGCAAGACACGAAATACCAGTGCTACAATTACCTTGAGTTGGCGAATGCGTGGAACGCCTAGCAGCTTGTTCTCGTAATAAATGTAACCTCGGTTTTCTTCTGAAACTGGTTTGTTATTATACCACGTCTCCCAGTACAGCCCATCCAGCAACGGTCCTTCGGAAAACTGTGTGGTGAAAAAACTTTTATGAACAACAAGCCTAATGATGAACATCAACTGCTTTGCTGTAAGCACTCCCATAAGAACTGGAACCACAGCCCTGAGTTGCTACCACTAAACGTGATGATCAAAACGAGCATTTTTGTATAAAGCAAAGTTTCGAGCTTCAACTCTGAATTATGTTGTAATTCGCTGAAGGCTAATTTAACCAAAACATTTGGATAAAGTGATAAGCCAAGGGAACTAAAAAGCAATGAAAAATACACTGAACTGCACGTAAGAAAATCATAAGTTGCGAAAGACGTACAGTGGAAGGGCCTAGGACAGGGTAACTCACGCGCCAAAAATCTTGCATTGTTGTCATTCCCCTGAATGTGTTCTTGGTGTCGGGAAACTGGGAATCCAAAAACAGGTCCTGCATTACTTTCGTGTAGTAAAAGTGCGTTGAACTTGTCATTCCAAAGGTTACTGTACAAAAAAACACAAACAATCATTTGCAATTCAGTCCTGAAACATACAAATACATAGGTGAAATATCGCCACGCTTATAATTTAATTAAAGTGTTGTGCAACATGATGCCCAAATAACCACAAAGCAAACTGCATATTTTCCAGTAGTGAACAGAAATATGTCGTGACAGATTTAGAGCAAACTCCTTCTATTCGCACACTGAGAAGTGTGGAGTAAATTGTCGTAAACACCAGATTTTTTAAAGATCCATAAACATGCCGCAATTTGTAACACCCTCATGCAGGGTAAAACTGATGCAAACGACGTCTTCACGCTGAAATGCCGTGACAGAATGATGGTTGCGACCACGCAATTTCTCCAATAAGTAAAGTACATCGCGTGAAGTGAAACCACTAAGCTATTACAATCTTACTTAAAATAAGTCAATGCCTTCCATTTACATGACATGTAGAACTGTTTTAAACGCCCGTAATAAAATCTAAACACGATACGGAAACCAACTATTCGACTTACACAACTAGAAACTTACAAATGCACAGCGTGATGATGAAAAATATGTACAAGACTAGTTCTCGGATGGTTGTTCGTACGTAGAGTTCTCGATCTTGTTGCGTGTCCTCTGTTTGCCTTGTTCCCCAAAGAGCTGTTAAAGGAGCGCAGCGTACTTAGAAGTGGACAGCAAGGACAGAAGGCAGTCAACAGATTTGAAACGGATTGGCATAGAATGTGGCGCGCACAGAAGTCGCAACTTTAGCTAACACGTATTTGCTGCTCGACGTTGTTTAAAACGTATGCAAAATCCTTAGGATCGAGAAACATAAAGCGAGTTACAAGAAAGAAGAGAAGATGATCGCTTCTATTAAAAAAAATAGCACTGACGGGTCCGTGCCATACTGCCTTGATTTTAAGCTATCTACTTCACATTTCAAGAAAAGGTATTGCGACTGTGGTCACAACAACAGTACAAACAGTTCACGTTGGTCAAAGATGTAAAACCCTAGAAGGTGTGCTTCAGCACAGAATGCTTACTAGAAACAGCCATAGAAAGGACAGTGTGGTGTCAAGTTTCTCAGAGAAATCAAACACCATTTACTGTTGTCCACAAGAAAGAACAATTCACTTGCGGCAAACAAAAGATTTTCACACCTAGATGTGTAAGCGTCCCTACTCAGGAGATCATCACACAACAATGCAACATAAATTCTTTTGCACAAAATCAAACTATGGAAACCAGGCAAAAACAGTGTAAACTTGCAAAATTTGCACCAACTTCAGCTTTATTTCCACCACAGAACTAAAATCAGTCTGCTGAAACTTTTATTGACTCAACCAGCTGACTTTCAGCCATTTGTTCTTGATATGTGAAAACAACAATGCAGTGAAATAAACATGCCTCGTCAAATCCAAACATTACAGTTAATAATTAAATATAGCAGAGTGCCTCTTGCATATTTGTGGAAATCGAAACTATTCAAGCTTGTTCAACCTAAATCATCTCAGTTACAATATGAAAAAAGAAAAGATAAAAATATGTGCTGGTATTTCAACTGAAACGAAAACACATGTTGATTAGACTTGGCAAATAGCATGAACTATCTGCCTGGCATGCATGAAAACATTGAAAGTATTCCTCACATTCACAGCATGTGTTATTTTTTCCCATCACCTTACCCATTATGACAGGTATATTGCCTGTAGCATAAAACATTATGATAAACAAAATGTTTTTTTTGCAGAAGTAGTTTCTTATGGCATCAGCCAGTGTAATTTTAACAACATGGACCAACCACTAAAACTTTTTTGATGTCCAAGTTATCAAAATATAAAAGACACATTTTAAAGCATTCTACATGTACAACACCATTCAAAATTCGAATTTGATCACACTTTGATAAACGGAGCTATATTTAACAGTAATAAATCTCTACGTAAACTTTAAGCTAAATGTCCATATAAAATGAAAATGGCCTTATTTTTGCACCTAGATCACATGACTCAACTGAACCTTTTTCTTGAAATATATCGGTGTTTCTGTAAGCAGAATGTTTATGAATCATCAACACACTCACACATAGCTCATACAGCTAACTGCAGCAGCCTATCAATTAGCAATATAGAACAAACAAGTAAGCTTATGTTTACAACAGCAGCAGATGTACTCTCAAACAATCTACCTATGAGTGACTGGCAAAAAGTTGCAGACAACATTTCAAACCATAGGATTCAAATGAAATCATTGCTTATATTTTGATGTATACTGCAGCTGACACTGCATTTTTAAATGTTTTTGATCTTGTACAGCACTGAGAAAACCCCATCATATACAATATTTTTGGGCCAAAGGTGCACCAGATAAGGTGCAGTATCAATGATTGAATGCTTTTTGTTCTATTTTCATATATAAGGCACACCTGGTTATAAGGCGCATTAAGTGAAGCAATCATTTAAGACAAACTGTATTCAACTCTTTCACAAGAACTCTCAACATTGTTCAGATGTAACACATAAAATTCTCGTACGGTGGATTACATACTGAGGGAGTTTTATCTGCCACGCATATCTAATCTGCTAGACACAAATAAAATAAAATGAAAGTTGTGTGCATGTTTGATTCTGTGTGTACCAATGTAGTCAGTAGCCTTGCAGAGCAATATGATCTGTTCTTCAACATTAAGGTATGCGCCAGCTACCCACAGAACCACATGTGCTGTTCATTGCAATTGCTGTTGGTCTATAACAAACACAATGGTCTGTTTACAAAAAAATTGTGATTTTGAACACACGTGAAAGTTTCTGTTAAGACAGTGGACAAACCTGCCACGTGGCTAACATCACATGGCTAACGGTAGTCTTTGGAATCAAACATGTGCAGTGCTCATAGTTAAGCTGTAACTAGCAATTAAATAAATAGCACTGTTTACCACATAAAATTGGTTCTAGGTGACAAAGCACAACCAGATTCATACACTAAGCACACCACATTATGAGGTGCACTTTCAATTTTTTAGAATATTGAATGATTTTAAGTGCCTATTATGGCCCACAAAATACAGTAACAAGAAAAAACATTAGCCAATTCTGTATTGGAGTTAAAATGCATCTAACCTACTACCAACAACCACATGTAGAATTCAGACCCACACCATAGCCACCCTATGACCCATGCCACCTGTAACTCACACCTTTCTTGCACAGTAACACAACAGCAACACGTAGATCATACGATGTGGTAACCATCAAGAAATGTGCCATACACTAAAAAAAGTTTCACAATGCTATCAGAAAAATGTCAGCGTTTGAAGTTAAATGCAAGGCATGATTTTAACCAACATAAATCTTGTTATGCTGTGGAAAGTTTACAACTCAAAAATTGCTTCTCCATCCAACCTGAACTTACTACAACCTACAATCTTACACTGTACTTCCACACAAAAGCCTAATTAGTGACAAATATACTTACCTGCAATTTTAAGGCTAATCCCCATCCAGGTTTCAAGTACAGAAAGTGCAATATTCAGTTTTGTACTTGCTACATGCTAAGTATTCTGATACCCTTCAATCTTTTTGCCAACAGGTAGGAAATGGTTGAATCAAACTTTTAAATAGAAAACTTAATTCACATTTTTTATGAAATATCAACCACATACTGTGAAAAAGTAGACTACCTTTCAGGTAGCAAATCTTGCTTACCACGCACAGCTGACTTTACTGTTGCTCCTATTCCTTTCCTTGCAACAACATTTTGATCATCATCATGCACATTCCTTCTGCTTGCGTTTACATAGATGTTGTTGCCTGGACTGTCGCTTCCACCTTCATAACCTGTGCACAGACAAGGAAAATGTTTCAGGATTGTGCAACCGAAAACCCTAAGCCAAGATCCACGAAATTTTCTACTCTTGACATTGTTTAGAAATAACTGTCCAGTACACTGCATTACCTTTCTGGCACCTATGAAATAAATATATCAGCATTTGCATGCAAACAGCCAGATGGACAAAAATTTTTGATGAACTATAAGCCAATAATAGAGAAATGGAAAAGTTACAGATAAATTTCACTGAACCTCACATGTGGCATACATGCAGTGCAACAACAACAATGATACAGTGCATTAAAATCAGGTCATACAGTACAAGTAATTGGTCTGAAGCCTATCAATTTCTTCAATCGCTCAGATGATAATGGTGACTACAACAACTACAAGCAGAACACAATTGTCACTAGAATAAGACAATAAGAAATTTTCAAAAAATGATCACTGTTGAAGTGGGCAAAGACTACATGTGATAATCAACAAAATGACAATAAAAACATCTTCGAAACAGCTGTAAGTGAAAAAGCATGTCACCCTGTCACTAGTACTTGTCACTCAAATACAAATTTGGTGAAAACACATCGCCATTCTAGACAAAAAGTAATGAAACTTTTCTCAGACTGATTCTTAGATTGACCACCAAGACTTTGTCTTACCTGATCATAAACTTTATCTGTTGCCTAAATACCGACTTGATGCAAATGCATGCAAAAAACTATTTGGAACCATATACAGAGTTTTTAAAAATGTATTGGCTTGAGTATACACAATTAATACACAGGGTCTGTCCATATAAGTAAAAACACAAGTATTCTGTTATTTGTAGGGCCATTTTTGATGACCTAAAACACTTGATAATATATCTTTATTTTTCAGAAAATATGACTTCATCTGACCAAACAAAAATGACTGAGCTAGAACATATGTCCATTGTACAAATAAGCATATATACTGGTGAAAATAGGCATAACAGATGACAGCCTATGGTTTGTGGAAGCCTTGCTAAAATTAACAGTTCAAACCATAGTTTGGTTTGAAACAAATTAAAAGCATGCATGGACATTGGTTTATTTCTTTGGGGCAACAAGAACATGCATTTGTAGGCAGTGCATTACATTTCATCCAAATAACTTGGTTCGCCTACTTCAAGACAAAAATGTGGAAGTACTAATGGGTCATACTTCAACACTTTCCCTACTTGTCTATCTGTATTGAATGTTTTTTCCAGAGCAAATAGCAGGCTATATAGAAATACAGATCTGGCTTCTATGGTAAACTGGATGTAAGCTTTTTCTCCTGAAAGTTCATACATTTACATAGAAAAACTACGAAGGCACATAGTGGAATTAAAAAATTAAGCACTTGTTTGGGCTTTAATAACAAGGTGTTTCAGGAAGCTGGCATAAACTTTTAAACACTGCCCAGCACTGCACTTTCCTTGGGGAAAACCCCCAGCACTGAAAATGTGAACAACTATATTTCAGAAACATTTACTTAATCAAAGAATCATAATTCAGTGGTCCTAATTCACCCTTTTGATCTTAGCTTGGTGTGTTGTATAATATCTTCAGTCCCACATGCAACCCACTAGATTTAAGCATGCACACAAGTACATGATAGGACACAAGGATAAACACGTGGCAGTAGTAAAAAATACGCTTGATGGTACTAATATATTTACTTTGATGAAGTACAGGAATAAAGGGCATACACATGAATGACGCCATCATGATTGTTATAATGTAGTGCTGAGATGACTTCCAAGTGAACCGGTTTATAATGCATCCATGGGGGAGTGGGAGGCTGCGAAGGAGCAGGGGTCATTTAGGCTGCAGACCTCCCTAGGACGAAGCTATATATAGTGTAAAGCGAATAGTTTATGGCAGTGAGTAATAAAGTCTTTTGCTTTGAATATAAAGTTTAACATGTGCATGCAGTTATATGGTTTATTGAAGCAAAAAGCGTTGTAAGCAAGGTCAAGCCACCCTAAGAAATCGGTTTAACGTTGTCATATTAAACAATGTTGTTTTCACATAACTCATGAAATGGTGGTAGTTGAGAAATTGCAAAAACATCTTTGAGCAAGGATTCAGATATATTTTCTAACAAAATGAAAAATGCATCTTTGCATTTAAAATTGTAGAGAAACAGGTTTCTTGTCTTGTTTTTTCAATGTTCATTGTGTGAAATATGTTGCTTTTACTAAATTTAGTTCCCTCATTTCACTGTCAGTTTTCCAGACATTTATTGACTCAGAAAAGATGCCTACGATTAGGGTAGAAGTTCATTGTCAAAAATTGATGTCAAGACTTTTCTGGGAGCATAAAGTTTCTTTTTCATTAATCCTTTAACGACCGCGCGCCAACAGATTGGCGCCCCCTTTTTTGGCCATAAATCGCCATCCGCTAGAGCTAGAGAGCTGTTCAAACCCTCTACGGATTCAGCAAGTCTTGGAGTCAAAATCGAAAAAAATAATTTTTCGTTTTGGCTTTGAGGTTTTCTGGGGGGAACGTCATAAGTAGGGGTGTTTTTGCGTTATTTTGGCCATCTTTGCCTGGCCCTGGACGCTGTCCTAATGGGCCATTTTTTGGACTCAAAGTTTAGTTGAAAACTAGGTCAAAATCCGCATCTATAAAGCCCTTGATTGACTTCCTAGCATATCGGGAGTGAAAATTATGGCTCATAATCTAAAAATTCACCAAAATTTTGCTCCCTCAAAAGCCACTCTGAGGGGCATTTCTCCCCAGGCAATAACTCGCCGTCAGATTGAGCTAGAGAGCTGTTCAAACCCTCTAAAGACTCGTTAAGGTATGTAGTTTGCAATAAAAAAAAAACGTTTCAGTTTAGGATGTCTGGTTTTTTTAATGCATATATAATGATAGGATGTTTATGTTATTTTTGCTGACGTCAGCATTTTTGCCAGACCTTCCTTTGAGACCCGCAGGAGCCATTTAAATGACATAATTTTTTTAGTTTAGCTGTTTTTTGGTTACATTTCGGGACTTTGAAGGGTCCGAATGGGTTTTTAGAGTTCCTGGATCCAAGATTAGGGCCAAAAAACATTAAAACAAATTAGGGAAATCCCCCAAAAGTATTGAGAAAAGCCCCTTACCAATTAGCTGTTTTTAGGCCTAACTTTTGAACCAGAAACGTTAGAAACTCAATCAAGGGCTCTAAAAGCACGTATTCTCGCCTAGAATCCAAAAATACTGTGAGCCAAAATAGGGATGGGATGATGACGTCATATAATTAACCAAAAAACATGCCCCTCTCATGATCCCATTGGCCCAAAACCCCCCAACCAAATATAAACAATTTTTTTAATCTAAGCTACACGACACCACTAGTCATTACAGGGTTTGAACAGCTCTCTAGCTCAATCTGCTGCCGACTTATGGCTGGCCAAAGTTTGCCCTAAAAGGGCAAATTATGCCTTTTCTGAAAAGTTTTGAATTAGGTCAAAAACTGGGATTTTGACCCCTAATTTTGGCTACAGATATGCTAGCAAGTCAATCAATGGCTCTATAGACATGGATTATGACCTAGTTTTCAACAAAACTTTAAGCCAATAGAATGGGTCAATGGGTTGGGGCCCAGGGCTGGCCAAAGGTGACCAAAATTTCTAAAACATGCCTTCATTGTGACGTCACCTCCAGAAGACCACCACCCAAAACAAAAAACATTTTTTTATTTGTGTCAACTAGAAGGCTTGCTGAATCCGTAGAGGGTTTGAACAGCTCTCTAGTGACTGGCGATTTATGGCCAAAAAAGGGCTGGCCAATCGCAGTTGTTAAAGGGTTAAAAAAAAATTTTAAATGGTCAAAATTTTTTCATGTTGTTAAATCAAAAACCATTGTCCAAAGTTGATTTGGAGAACAACGTTAAAAAGTATGTGAAAGATCTGCCCAGGCTTCATGATTTTCTGCCAGACAATTAGGAATGCAAAATTGAAAAAAGGTGGATTAGGAATGCAAAACTGATTAAAATTTTGTTTTAGCATTTTGCGATAAACCTCTGAATCAGTGGTTCTTAACACATTGAGAGCCGGCGTACGATATATTCGTACTTTGAAATCGGCCTAAAACCAGCAGTTGTCAGTTGCCTTAACAACGGCATAGCTCCTCCGCCGATTGTGCAAGATAGCTGTTCAAGGGCTGAAACGGATCGGCTAGTCATGTACTCTGCACTCAAAAAATAATTTTTTGGTTGGGGGTTGCGGGTTTTTTGTGAGTGAGGTCATAAGTGAAGTAGTTTTGGGGTCATTTTGGCTCATGTTACCTAGCCTACAGCCCAACTGCTAGGCCAAAGTATTTCACTCAATTTTTCATTGGAAACTAGGCTCGAGTCTTTTGAGCCTTTGATCAACTTTCTAGCATTTCTAGTTCAAAAGTTATGATCTAAAATAAACAAATTAATTAATTATCTAATTAGTCAAATATTTTTACTACTTTAGATTATAACTTTTGAACCCGAAACCTCAGCAGGTCATCCAAAGTATCAAAAGACTTGGATTGTAGCCTAGTTTCCAATAAAAACTTCAGCAAAATACTACCATCTAACGGTTTGGGTCCAGAGCCAGGTGAAGTGGGCAAAGGTGGCCTAAAAGTCCTTGACTTATGATTTCACTCACAAAATCCACAACAGCCAACCACAAATTTTTTTTGGAGCGCGAACTACAAGACTTGCTGAGTCTTTTGAGCTTTTGACCAGGTCTGTAGCGCTTACCAGACCGGAGAAATTCCTGCGCAAAGCCACGTGCGATCCGGCTGTTTTCACGCGAACTGCTTGAATTAACCCGGGTGCTTTTTCAATCCTGGGTGGTTTCCCTGCAGTGATATCCACAGTTCCTGGGCAGTTTATCTCCAAGTCCCGCAGGCGCCACTTTTTTGCTGAGCTTTGCAACACCATAACTCACCAGCCGATTGAGCTAGAGAGCTGTTCAAACCTTCTACGGATTCAGGAATTCTTCTAGTTCAAACTAAAAAAAAATTTATGTGAGTGATGTTATAATGGAGACATGTTTTCACCTTTTTGGCTGAAGTTCCCTGGCCCTGGGCACCAACCCTAAAGTCTTGTAGTTTGCAATAAAAATATTATTTTAGTATTGGATGTTGGGTTTTTTGTTGCTGTTGACATGATCACAGTATGTTTATGCATATTTTGTTTACATTCTGATGTCATCATCCATCAGGCATGGACACCAACACAAAGAGCCATTTTTTGACTTACATTTTTATTGGAAACTAGGGTATAATACAAGTCTTTACGGGTGGTCCCAAAATATGACCAAAATGCCGCAAATTAATTAAGGAAATCCCTGCTAATCCCTTAAGGCAGTGTGGTCCAACTACAGGCCAACAGGCCGCATGTGGCCTACCACAGTGTTTCCAGTGGCCTGCGGAAGCTTTCAAGGAAAATTTGCAAATATGAAATCTCTTGTAAAGCACGTGAGGTTACATTTGTCTCACTGAATTGCATATACATGTGCTGCATTTGCACAAGAACGATGAATAATACCTTTCATGTATACCAATATTGTTTTTGGTTTATTTATTTTACGATCAAATTAGAAGTTCCCGCCCACTGCTGGGGAACATCACTGGATAACCCCTGTGTTTTTTCGTTGCTCAGCATTTGTTGTCTTGAAAAATGAATCTGTTGCAGCAAACTCAGCCCTGTCAAATAAACCTGCCTGTCCCTACCCACTAAAAGTAGCCTTCTCAAAGTGGCCCCTGAACCAAATTAATTGTTGATCTCTGCAATCCATAAGCAATTTTAGTTAGAACACGCATAACATCTCTTAATAAAAATGCAGAATCCTAATGGTGTTCGAGAGTGTATAGAGCTTCTGGAAATTGCTCAGTAAAGATAGATTTTCCGAACTGAAAGATTTCACACAAAAAATACACTCAAGGTTTTGAAACACATACGTGTGTGACAGTGTGTAAATTTTCTATGATGAAGTAAGTCAAATTTAAAAACAAAAATCAAATGGCAGACAATAAGCACTGGAAGATAGTCTCCGACTTGTTACCACTAACACTGGCATTGATAAAAGAACAATAGTCTTAGAACTTTCAACCACCAAAGACATCCCACTGATAGACATTTGTAAAAATTTGCTACTGTATTTGCTATTGTGTAATAATTTCAATGATGCACTCATTTATCTTCTCTTTTTAGTTTCAAATCTTGTGAATCTGTTGTTTTATATATCATTTTCTTGGAAGAAGCCCGCTTGTTGTCACGTTTTTGTAAATAGGCTCGTAGGTCAAAAGTAGTTGGACCATTCTGCCCAAGGAATTCCTGAAATATATGGATTTTTTAGCATAAATTTTGAACCAGAAACACCACAAAACTGATCAAAGGGCCCTAAAGACTCGTATTATAGCCTAGAATACAATAAAACTTTGAGCTGCGCAATCAGCTCGTTGGATCAGCTGATGACATCATAAAAAATGCAAAACCTACCACAATCATGATGTCATCAACCAAAAACTCCAAACGCAAAATTTAAATTTTTTTTTTAATTCTAAACTACAAGACTTTTCAAGTCTTTAAAGGGTTTGAACAGCTCAATTGTAAAAAGTTAGTTAGTTTTTGATTTTGTGGACATGGTTTCTTTTCACACAACCTATCCTCTGAAAAGGATTTAAATTCTTTTGAAGATTATATTTTTTGACATTTCCTTGGAAGCAGTTACCTGATGTGGAGGTTTGTTCAGAATTGCTTATCTATTTCTGTCACCCAGAATTTGTCTCAACCTGATCCAGAGTTCCAGTAGGCTAGGATTCTTGCATTAAGATAGCCCAGAATAGGTTAGCTTAGTTTAAACCCTAGCCTAGCGGGTTACTTTTTGTTGGCTTGGTAGGATAAATGCACAAAATTAGGCCAAAGAAATTTACATAAAGAATAACACACCAGCAAAAATGAACCTTTGTTTTTTCTGCATTCATGCGATCATAATTTCCTATAAACACAAATGCATATTCCTAAAAACAGTCATTTTTACTTAAAATTTGGTAGGAAAATGTAAGCTAAATGGACAAACGTTATTCTGCAGTTTTCAGATGGTTTTGTTTGTGCAAAAAGAACAGTGAAGCCTCAAAAACAAAAATTGAAAAACTAACCCCCTAATATTTAAACATTTGGGCCCCACTGGATGTGAAAAACAAGGGCCAAAAATACTTTTGTCAAGATGATCATGCGTATGTCATTTCTTGTGAAGAACCAGTTTTCCTGATGTGTGTATTTCTAGCTACACAGATTTTAGAAAAAAATTTTTGCAAAAAATTCAGGTTTTTACTTGTAGTTCATCACACATGCACAAAAGGACATCAAAAGATGCTATCATCTGTACCCTTTCCAACAATGTCTAAGATTTTGATGTATCTCTTCCAGTTCATGAGTTATGGACAAAAACGTGATTCAGAGCCAATATAGTGGTTTTTCTGCCCTAAAGGGTTGAAGTATGGTAGCATGCTATCTGATTTACGTGAAGCTCCAAAAACTGCTAGTACATTAATACATACCATACAAGCCTCCAGACACTGTGTTGACGTTCCCTTGATCCTCATTGTAGGGCTCTTGCCAAGCAGAACGTGACTCTGCACTTCCAGGTCGAGAAACTGAAATCATCAACAGTAAATTCAATAGTGATGTTGCAAGTGATACAAGGTAATACATAACAATAACCAATATATTCAAAAAGAATATGATAATACATAACAATAAACAATATATTCAAAAATAATTTTTCAGGGTGTCATTATATAGTCCCATCTCAAAGATAAATTAAACAGCAAACTGCCAACAATTTGAATGCATATATGAGCATTGTTATTTAGAGTGATTTTGTCAACATTGAAGTCTGACAAAGAATTGTTTATGTAATTAATAGCAAACTACTATTAACTCTATACCAATGGTTTTTAACCAGGGGGAGCACGTCCCCCAAGGGGGTGTCAATAAATTTCTAGGGAGGCGTGAGTCATTGTGCTCTACACTATGGAAAGTTTAATCAATAAATTTACCAATACATATATTTGCTTATGCAACTTATTCAAAGTCAAGGAGGTTGAAACAAAGGACAAATACTTAAAGAGAGGTGTGGTAGAGAAAAGGTTAAGAAGCACAGGTTTAGATGTATATATGTAATTTTGTTTAAATCGCATTGACATAGCAGTATGAACACTTTCAACAAGCATACATAGTTACATACCAACACTGATTTTGGCCAGTCACTTAAAATCTGGATTTTAACCTAGTTTTACTTCTAACACAATATGATGAAATATCTAGATTTTAATGTAAACGCCTGCTTTGTCCTGAATCTATTCACTGCTTCTAACATATCACAAATCTGACCAAAACTCAATAACCTGCTATAAGCACTATACTTAGTATCAGCAGATGCAACATAACATATTTCAAATGCTAATCTAAAAGTCAGTTAACCTGAAACCTAATTACAACATTCGTTAATTTTAAGAGTTTTGGACCAAATGGAGAACTTACCTGGCGGCATACTAATCATACGATAGCGTGCTAATGCTGCTGGAAGTTGAACAAACTTCTACTTCCAACTTTTAATCTGAAACTGCTACATGAGAAACTGCACAACTAAAAGCGATTGAATTACACTGCTTATCCAATACCCACATGTCAAACAGGTCAACATGTTTGAGTCTTACATGACAACAACCATATGACATAGGTAAAATGATAATACAAAAAGTATCATGCACAGATCATGAGAAAACCACTTCAAACAAGATATGCAAATGCCTGCTTTGTCCTGAGTTTATCTTCGTACTATATTATCAACAATTCCTGGTTCTATTTGAATAAGAATTCAAGATGCTGACTCACAAGGCTATTGTTCATACACAGCGAATTGCCACAAATTATAAACTGTTTTGCAAAACATCAAGAAGCCAACAGTCTACTGACAGCAATTCATGAGGATAAACTAAATGCATTTAAACCTGCAGTTTTACTACGACTCATTAATAATTAATACACTTTTCAGGAAAAAACTTCTTTTCACGTCACATTGAACACACTTGTCTTTCTTGCTTAGCTGCGCAATGTTTTGCAACCTTGCAAATTGATGACAGCCTGTTTCAGTCAATCCATTGAAATTAAGCATTCATCTCTAAACACATTAAAGTACATTGCTTAAGCAGAAAAAAGTACTTGAACAATTGTTAGACAATGAAGCATAACATGCGACATAGAAACTCCTAGATTATATTAACATATTTAGTATCCATACTCTTTTTTATTTACATGTTTAGTTCAGAGTATGTAGGCCTTATCATAGGGTTTAGTAAAAGACAAAAAAACTAATCACAACAGATTATGAAACAAGTACTAGTTGGTACATGCAGTCAATATTGAAAAAACGACAACACTGAAACAGCCGCCATTATAGCCATTGCTCATTGCTATATCAAAACCTTACATTACCGCCATTCCTCACTGCTATATCAACTTAGAAAAAATAATCACTTTCAAAAAACATTACACATTTGGAATAGCACATAAAAAATTTAGATGAAGGTATTACTGACTTCACTAATCATTATGAAAAAGTATTAAGTAATGGGAAAATACATTTGAAATATAAATAAAAAGCACATGAATTATTTTTGTGCAGGCTTTTACTCACACATTAAAAATTGATAACTCAACTTACAAATTTGTAATAACAAAATCTTGACTGTGACTGGGATACACCACATAAATTGATGTCATCTCTTCTCAAACAAAACAATGTAGTAGTGAACCCAACAAGCATTACAAACCTTGGCTGATGACATCTAGTTCATGCGAAACTTCTTTGTTGAGTAATGTAGGACTGACCCGTTTTGACATTTTCAAGGATTATTTTTTTAAATTTTCACATTTTGTTCCAACATGTAAACTTATGCTAGGCTGTTCCAAAAAATAAAATGATAGGAATTTCAAAGATACTGAATCCACAAAACAATGATTGTTTTAAACAGGTGTTATGAAACTAACATGTTATCATGCTGCATATTTTGAAAAGATATTCAGTGGCTGTTTGACTTTTTAACCAAAAGAGATTAAATGGAAGACTTAGGCAAAAAAATTAAGTAATTTTAGAAGAATTTCTTTAATCACATATTCAATTTGCCAAGGTTTTTATGTGATAAATTGGTATATGTGATTATATGGAATTAGTTTAGACCAGTGGTTTTCAACCCTTTTTGTACCACGACCCATTACACCAGCAGTGGTTCCCAAACCTTTTTGTCCACAGAACACTGCAACATTATTTTTAGTGGACAAGGAACCCCCACCAGAACTGCCAAGTAAACAAACGCTTTTTCACCCAAATTGCCATTGTTAAGGTTTCGTACTGTAAACAAAATTATGCACAATAAAAGTAACCACAAACCCTAAACAATTCAACAAGCACATCTTAGTGAGAGCAATGTATTTGTTTTCTGGACTGCAACAATTCTGAAAAGTTCGGCTTAATAGCTGATAGTTGAATTCTTATATCTGATGTAGCATCCAATCTGTTAGGATATGTGGTCTTCAGGAAAAACCTGATTCACTTAAGTATTGTGACGACACTGCACATCACCAATGAGCAAAAGGGGAGAAAAGGGAAAGCTAGATCAAACGATATAGCAGCTGCCACAGGCCTAAAGAGTTGAAGGACATATCAGCAGTTTTTGCCTAAAATTGGAAAGTATAGCTCGTGGAACCCTTTAGATTTGTCTATGAATCCCTAGGATTCTACGGAACCCACTTTGGGAAACATTGCACATTGTAGCAACCCAATATTACCCAACAACCCTGATCGAAAACTCAAGTAAAGCAAATGTAATACAGAGCTCTGTGTCCATAAAATTCTACTTGCAACCCTTCCAAATATGGTTCACAAACCCTATACGTGTTGTTAACAGAAATGCTCACACTATGGCAAGGAGACACTTTCTCTTTTCGTTTGAAGACCAGTTTATCTTAAAACACATGTTATATGCTTCCCACAATACATTCTTTAGCCTAGGATGTCATTGTTCCTTTCATCCTTTTCTAATCATAACTACTTATGAGAAATTGTTCCTAGCATTTTAGGGAAAATATCATAATATTTCAGAATTTTGCAAACTAAAAATCATAAACTGAACACAGTTAACAAATTAGCTATGTACTAATGTATTTCACATGTGTTTAACATGTTCGGAGCCAGCGTACGATATATCCGTGCTTCCAAATCTTGCATGAACCACTTTTTTACATCACATTGTACCACCATAACTCGCCAGCTGATGGAGCTAAAAAGCTGTTCAAACCCTCTGAAGATGCAGGAAGTCTTCTAGTTTATATTTTTAAAATGGAAAGTTTTGGATTTTGGTATTTTTGTGGTAATATCATAATAAGGGTCTCAGGTTAAAGTATTTTGGCCCAGGTTACCAGACCTTAGCATTAATGCCAAGATCTAATTTTTTGATTGTTTTTAGTGGAAACTAGGCTATCAATCTGAGTCTTTAGAGTCCTTGATTAGCTTTTTAGCATTTTTGATTCAAAAGTTATAGCCTAAAAACAACAAGCTAATTAATCTAATAATTGGTTGATTATTCTTCTAACAGATTCTATTTGAATAAGAGCTGATGATGCCTACATCGTAGGCGAAATATATACTCTGTAAGATCTTAAAGTGTCCGATTCTTTGCTGAGAAAGGACCTCTTTCCATAGACAGTGATTGATTATCTATTTGACCACTTTTGAACCAGAATTCTTGATGTAGAGCAGTAATAACATAGCACCTTTACTAGCAAATATTGCCGATACACATTGGTGGAATTTTGCTAATATGATATATCACCATGTCAACTGATATTTATCGGCGCATCAGTCGAGCTCTAGGTACCGGTTGCATTATCGAAACACAAGGAAAGATTTCCAGGTTATAACATGCTTTTGTCACAGTGCATTTATTTCATCACAATCCCTTTTGTTGCTGCGAATGTGGTGCTGAAGTAATTCGTAGCTTCTCAACAATCAGCAAACTTCAGCCATTTATGTTTAAAATTGATGCCACTATCAAGATTGAGATTGTTACAAATATACTTGCGAAATCATTGCAGAAAAGAGCGCTTGAGTGAAATTGCTCAGATGATTTTGCATCGTAATATAGAAGTGAATTACAAGAAATTAGTATGAGACTTATTGTGCAGCAAGCAACATTGTTAGCTGTTCATTATAAAAAAGCTGTTTGTGAAATGCAATGCTTGACTGGTATTTTGTTCAGATATTTGTGACAACAATTTCTGAGGCTAGATATTGCACCTTTCAGTTTCCACATGAGAAATTATTCACAAAAACATAGCTTCAGTGGAAACAAACCCACACTGCTTGGCATGACATCGAAGTAGGGTGCCCTCTAAAAGACAGATATCTGTCAGTAGTGGATCTTGGTTGCAGATATAAAATGACTTAACTGGAGTCACAAAAACCAACATTCTGCGGTGAGTAATGACACCACAATAGTAGAAAAAATGATTTGTTGCTAGGCTATGCTTATTTCCAGCCACCATTCCTCTTGCACAAAAAAATTCCATTCTTGGCAACATGTTCTTGTGGGACCAAAATTTAGGTTTCAACAGTTGTGAAAATATAAAAAATTAAAACATTGGAACTTGTTGGCACTAATTGTTCAGGGGAAAATTTTATTATTGCAATGACAAATATATACTTCTTTCTATTGTATTTTTGCCTTATTAACTTATTCTGTGACAAGGTATTTTTCTACTCCAGTTACGTCACCACACATCCGTCAACGATATTCGCGCTGGCAGACATCCAGTCTTCACACTGTACCTCGAAGTAGAACTAAACCTTATTTGGTCCTATCATAACTTAGGCTAGTAGGTGTAAACAACAGATAAAACTTTGGCAGAAACTGCAAAACAAAACTACTGCGATTTGGGACTGTGGCCTCATGCCAATGATATTACAAAATAGTCTGACAATGTACGAACTTCTGATATCTTTGCTTGCATTAGAGCTGGCACTGCCAAAGTAGGAGATTCCAAAGCACGTGCATACTTACTGTATGATTCAATGCACTATTAAGTTAGATTGTTTAAAAACACAGATTGCCATGACATTCTGCTATAGTATTTAGACAACACGACATCGTTGTTTTCTAATATAATACTACTAGTAGAAGTTGCATAGTAGTACTATGCAACATGAGAAGGGAATTTTGTTGCATATTCCAAACCATCCACATCAGAGACCTGTGGTTGTAAAAGTGCGATATCTGATCAGCATGTAATGCTGAATACCAACCAATGGTGCAAGGACGTCTGCCATGACAATCAAACAGACCCCCTAGCTGCAACCCTAACTACGTTGACAATGCAAACTGCCTTCTAAAGGTGCTCTGTAAAAGGTGGATCTCCGTAAATAGCGGAGCTTGGTTGCGGAGGTTTGATGATGTAACCGGAGTCAAAAAAAGTTCTGTTGCAAAAGGAAAAATATTTTATTATTGCAAATTAAAATCCGTTTCCACCAAACATCTAATGCATGGATGTTTGCGATCTTTAAAAATTTTATGCTTTCACAACTGTAGAAACCTATTTTTTGCCCCCAAACCGTTTTGAAACTCAGAATAAACTTCTTTTACCTTAGTGTAATATCATGTTTGGCAGTAAAATTATTTTTACCACTGTTTAGTTCTCATTGCTTAACGCAAAATATAAGTTTTAACGACTCATCATCAAGCCTCCGCAACCAAGCTCCGCTATTAACGGAGCTTCGCCTTTTACAGGGCACCCCTTCTAAATCAACTTCCTAGACTGGTGGTACAAACACTCAGGTGCATTTCAAGTCATTCGCTACGCTGATCGCACATCCCTACACAAGATACTGGTGGTACATCCCTACATTGGGGGCACGCCCCTATACTCAATACTGGTCACACCGACGCAGCTGACCAGCCCTAAATATAAAATACAATGACAAAAAAAAGCATATCATGACTTTCGTTTGCAGCTCAAAAAGCTAAGCCAGCAGTGAAAGTGTTAATGAAGGAAGGCAACAGTAAGCATGGTAGACAAGCAACACCGTTTGAGAACTACAGAACAACAACGCCCATCATGACCAAACAAGCGCAAAAATTCTGAACTGGCCTAGCAAGATATTGAAATAAATGAATGCTAGCCTTAACAAATCCTGTACAAGTCGGCCTAGTCTAGTGTAGGCGCACATCAAGTTCAGATCAAGATCAAGCAAGAGCAGTGGGACAATTGATCGATTGACAATTACAAAAAGATGGTCACACACACTAAACCATCCATTAAACAACGCTGACTTCGGGAAACCTAACAACTACAGTACGCTGCGGTACTAAGGTGAAGTTAGCCGCACTTTCGCCAACAGCACTTACGATTGGATGCGAGTTTTGAGTTGCCAAGCAGAGATGAACGGATGCTGGTACATTGCCAAATACCAAGATAATAAAAATCATCCGATATTTCTGCCAACGGCCAAATATTGCAAACGTTCATTTTCACTTTCCTCATAAGAATTTGCAACTTCAAACCTGTTGCCTTATTTACAAATTCCATGAAGAAATGCATGGACATTGAAAATGTTGGCAGCGTTTAGAAAAGTGGTTTTCAACCTGCAGGTCGTTTGCCTTTTTTCTAGGGGTCGTGAGAGCTTCTAACAAAAATATTTATATTTACTTCACTATTTAATATTTTTTATGGAACTACTTTTTGTCGCAGCCAAATTAATAGGATCACCTGGCAAAAATGATAGCCTACGTTTTCATTAAAAATTTATTTAAGTGTGATTATGACCAACAAAATACAGAATACTGTTGCGTTTGGCAACGATAAGAATGTGATGTGTTTGTAAATTAGATATCTGATTGCGCCAGCAAAGGGAGATTTAATTCCAGTATACAATGAGTTGTGCTGTGGAGTGATTTGTGTATAGCACGGATCTCGCTCACTGATGCTGCCATGTGCATGAACTTAACAAATGAGTCTTGCTTCAACACAGTGATATCGTACGTTATTTCATAGTCATTGAGATTTTCCATTGTGCAAGCACTACTGCATTACAAACGACTGGGAATTTCCGGAAGGGGGTCGTTAGGTTAAATTGGGTTGCAAAATGGGTAGCCACATGAAAAAAGTTGAAAA
>Ga0210059_1004232_pt1 | contig 23119 bp, 13 predicted proteins | sample Ectturendosymbi2_FD_188042 | JGI IMG/M metagenome (GOLD analysis project Ga0210059, IMG submission 188042) | Ecteinascidia turbinata endosymbiont from Florida, USA - Sample 2 (SPAdes) (version 2) | ecosystem: Host-associated > Tunicates > Ascidians > Unclassified | place: Key West, Florida...
GTCAAGATCGGCGTTTGACTGCGTCGAACCAACGGGTGCGAGGGGCTCCTCGGGGTCGCTTCCAGCCGAATGAAGTCCAGCATAGCCCGAGAAGGATGGTGCGGTGGCAGGCGAGAGGCGAAGGCCCCGCTGCAAAATATTTCGCTCCCCTGGAAAGAAGTATTAGATATAGTTTGAAAATTTGGGCCATTCTCAGAAAACTTTTCGCCCCACCCGGTGTCCCAAGCTTCAAACCAGGGCCTGCTTGGCACCCCCCGGATAAATCTTTCCGACGCTGATGAACATACCTTCCGCAAGTTAACGGAAAACACGGGAAATTTTCCGTTTTCTCTTCATTAACTTCACACATAACTTCTTTTACTGCAGTAAAATCAAAATCTGGCGATACGCCTTGCGTCATGAACTTTTTTTGCCAGGTAAACGTAATGGTCGAAAGCACACTGACAGTGCGATTGTCGAATCAGAAAGTTTATGAGAGTTGATTCAACTTTTCGAAGATTTGAAAATACTGTGTGACTCTTGAGCTAGGAACGTGGAGATGAGGTGCTGCCAAAAATGCTGTTATGTTTCGTCAGGCCATCGGGCTTTTTGAATCCACTGAGACTGCGCACGGCCGTGCCAATGAGTTGATCGGAAAATCCCGGCGATGTGTTTGTTTCGTCACAACCACTTTGTTCGACTGAAAACACCAGTGAATGCGAACCCACACCTCAACAATATGGTTCTTTCTGGTGTGAGACCTGTAGCAAGACAGAGACAACGAAGGTATAAACCAGGGGTGGAGAACCTGTGGCCCGCGTGAACATTTGACATGGCCCGCATCATAATGTTCGTTACCCAAGTTAGAGTACAACATCCAGTCGAAACGAAGCACCATGATAAGCAGGTACTTAGACAGTAGGAGTCACTCTTCCTCATAGTTATAGAATTTTAGGATAATATTAATTGATTTTACGGCCCTCTCCAGCGATAAAGCGGTCAATTCATGTTGCCCGTGATAGTAAATAGGTCCCCCATCCCTGGTATAAACTGTCGAAGAAGTAATATGTGCGTATGGGGTCATCGACCTCAGGCTTCCACTTACAACTTATCTAGTGCTGAAATTTCTTGGCACAACGAAATCATTTTTTCGCTTTAATCTTTGTAACCAATCGGTGTCCAACACGTCAATCGTGACGTCACCAACGCGCAACCAATGCATCGCATCGAAAGTACAAAAAAACAACGAAAGGCAGAAAGAGCTGTGGCCAGCTCGACAGTCGCAGTCTTCGAAGCTGCTGATCGCCCCGGCGGCGGCAGCGGTGGGTGGGAGTGAGGTCGCTGTTGCTGCCAGTAATAATCAGCAGCTCGCGAGCGGCGGGTAAGTGCATTATGCGTGGGTCCTCACCCCTGCTTGCCCGGGGCGCTACCGCAGCCGCGCTGCTTTGTTGCCAAGGCGACAGCGGTTCAAGTGTGGAACATTCGTGATTTGAAAAACAAGAAGCGCAGCGGCGGGGAGGGGGGGGCTCGTGCGTCCGAACGACTCGCGAGCGCAGAATTATGACGCAGCCCAGCGATGCGCCGAACGAGATAGAAATAAAAAATAATGTTGTATAAATATAAAATAGCGAAACACAATGCGGCGCTGTCCAGAGTTGAGGGGTAACACTGGGGGGGAGCAGGGATGAGACGGTGGCGACCAAACTGCAGCAGCAGAACAGCTATTTGAGATGAGCTTTATACAAAGCGGTTGTTTTACAATTGTTCTTGTCGTGTTCCATAACAAACATCAAGTCTCGAAGGTTGACTCGTTTTGTTCTTGATCGAGTCTGTGCACAAAAACAGGGAGTGCGGTAAGAGGAGTGCTCGAACGAAAAAAGTAACAAAAGCGTCGCTGCAAGACATTACTTACAGAGCTTCGTATCGATGACGTAGACGAGTAGTTCTGAAACAAAGAAAAGTTGAACTGGTGGTGATGAGCATGTGCTGCATTTGTGCCTGCAATGAACTGTTCATCGGGCAGCTATAAAAGTGCAGGGCTGGGAAAAACGCATGGATTGGACGTCACGTGTTCTGATAATCTATCGAGCTGATGCCGCCTTCTTTATATTTTTAATAAAACTTGATCCCACCACCAGCAGAAGCTTGTGCATTTAGTTAATCTTAGCCTGTCACAGGCTGCCATGAGCTTTGACAGCTGTACTACAGCCTAGTTTGATTTACCAATTAGAGTTGACATCCTTTGCCGTTCTGAATTTTCGCCCGGTAGGTGTGCGTTCTCAACGAATGTTTGTAACGCTGAGCCCTGCGTCAGTGATTGTAAGGTGGAGAATCGCGTATGACAGGCAAGGAGATTGTGAACGAAATCGCCGATTTTTTTTGGTTTGTAAAAGCGTCAGTTAAGGGCGAATTAAACCACAACGGAGCTTTACGGCTTCAACTGCTTTTGAACAAATAACAAAACAACCTTTGAAATGACAAGCCGCCAGATGTCGCAAGAGAAAAGCACATGAAGGGCCTGACGTGTGGAGTCACTTGATTGTTCCGTGAACAAACGACTCAGTGTTGCCAACCTTGCTGTTTTACCGCGAATTTGAACTTGCTTTTTGTGGATTTGCGTTTTTTTTAAGACTTGTGGGTTGCTTGTTTTAGGGCTTGTTTTTCGCAGATTTCTGTTGTGCAGGTTGCTTTTTTTCAAACTTTACGACAATTTTGCTGTTTCACTTTGCTGCGAAACGAAATTTGGGCGTGTTTTTGCGTAAATGCGCACATTTTGGGCTTTTTTTCGGATTTGCCTCCCTGGTTTTGTATTTAATTTACCTACTGGCTTTGCGTTTTTTGAATTTTCCAACCAATCGCAAGTTGGACTTGTTTTTCCGTTAAATTACCTATTTTGGGCTTGTTTTTCAAATTTGCTTGTTTTTACAATATTACCTGGCATCACTGAAATGACTTCTTTTTTCGATGTCACAAAGCTGATGCGAACAGTTTCATTTTGTCGATGTGGGTGGCCAAGCATTGGTCAGACTAGTCGCAAATCTCTTTAATTCAACTCGTTTAAAATTTAAATCCCACATTATGTTTTTAATTTGTTCAGCAAACCCAAAAAATCCAGTGCGCAGAATATCGTAAAGTATGTCCTTCGGAATATTGTTTTTCCTCCTATCACGTGCAGCGCTATACGGAGAAAAATAACACGTCTCTGTTGGTGGAGATGGACTGGAAAGTATCATTAACATTAACAATGCAGCACTGCCCTCGCACGCTTCTAACAAACCAATCAACACCTTCTCAACCAAATAACATCCTTAGAACTTCGCAGCTTGAGCGTCACGCGGACGAAATAGCCTTGAAAAGTTATCCGATGCACCCGACAGCCTCCTCAACGTTTTTTCGGTCATTTTTCTCACAGTTGTACCAAGACTCGCCGTAACGGTGTTTTTAACATACATTTTCAAACATTCTGACCGAAATGACTTAATTTTTTTCGGTCATTTCAAAAACGTTTTGGTCTGTGACCGAACCCCCCCCCCCAGATTCAAGGACAAGTCGCTCCAGTGGCTCAAGATCACCCCTGTGCGCGCGCAGCTCACAATCAGCGTGGTATCAATATCACCGAGTCTTGCGCCCCTACCTCCAACGGCGTGAAGGTGTTTTCCAATTTCGGCTTCTTCCTCCGAGGACCGATAGCGTTGAGCGCCGTTTTGTCCGCGTTCCTGATCTGCATCATCTCCAGTTCTTGCTGCTGCATTTCCTTGGCCCGCTCCTTCAGCCTCAGCTGTTCCGGGTTGTCGGTCTTCGAGCGGCTCTGTGTGTGGGGAGGAAAAAGTGCCGTTATTTGCTACCGCCGCCACGCACTGTGATCGCACGAGGAGGGAGCAAAGCGCTTTTTTGGCAAGTAAACGTGAGGCAGGAGGGGTACTCCTACATGGGGGTAACTGTTGCGAAGAGGCAGAACGTGTTACGGACGAAACGATAAAGATGTTGGCGGCTTTGTAGACAGCGGTGAAAAACATGTGTACAAGAATGGAGTGGAGAACCAACCTTCATGGCACGCATCAAAATATCTCTTTCGGCTTCGTCGTGTTTCTTCTTTTCGATCTGGTCGAGTTCTTGCAGGAACTTCAATTGCGTCTTCACGTCGCTGCATGCTTGGTAGTGTTCGTCTTCCTGCGTAATGAATCTTCTGGTAAGACGTCGAACGCGAGCGGGGTCAAACCCGCATGAAGTGACAGACGGAAAACCTTTACACCCCAATTGAGCCCCCTCAAAAATTTACTTTGTGGCGCCAACTTTGATTCTACGATCGGTTTAGATCTAAATTTATCGCAAACAATGCCAGCAATGAACATGTCTTGCGAAGACGCTTTTGCACGTTGCCAGCAATTCAAACCGTTTCGGTATCATAAGCTCGTGACACGTGGTCGTGAATTATGTAGAATTCGCAGCTTAAGCAATCTCACCAACTCCTCCGCTCCTTAAGACGAACGAACAAAGACTGCGGCGCGCGAAGCGTAACTTACTCTGTAGTTGTTCATGCGGTGGCATACAACGGTCGAGAGCTTCTCGAGAAAGTCTTTTAACCTCGCTTCGGCAGCGAACGAGAGAAGTTTGACGGCATCGGTGTGGATGTGCTGGATGTTCGGGACCTTTGACGCTGAGTAACACATGGAAGGTTATCGATTTGTCAGGGAAAAATAACTATTCAAGGCAGTGTCACGAAATTGCGGTTTCGCGGATGTTTATCAATGTTCGGCGTGAGAATGGTTTCAGGAGCAGAATTGAAACGACGGTCACCTATTTGCGACATCCTTTTCTGCAAAACCGCTGTGTTGAGAACCGCTTCGTCTTGACACGACCTGGTCTGCGTGCCGACCAGCTCAGAATTGGTCGCTAATATTCTGGCGTTTTCCTCCGACAGATTCACTCCAGCCATGGACGCAACGTCATTGATGTCGTCATCTTCCCTGAGCGCACGTAAGCACAGGGTTCACTATTCACAAACGCTATGTGATGATCCAGACAAAATCAACTTGGTCTTACAACGAGATAATATGAAGACGGTTTGAATCCAAATTCAAAAACAACCTAGAAATACGTTGACATTGCTTTAGATGCCATTTCGCTCTCCACGCGTTTGGTAACAGGCAGGCAACCAGACAGGAGTTGAACCCCCGAAATTTTCGAAAACATGTTTAGTTGTTAGGTACGACATCAAGTTACAATTATTTTGTCCCACCCAGGAAATACCAGCGGGTAACAGGAAAAAAGTTTTGGGTAAAATTGACAAGGGTTGCAAAAATATAAGACGTGTTTTTACATTAGACTTTCAGTTGCCGTGACTCCTACCAAAAATTTCCTCACTGACTTGGAGATGTGTCACCCAGCAAGTAATGGAACGTATGCAATGAATCCAACAACAGATTTTTGTCAGCGCCGATTGTCAGTTGCAAAAAGCACAAGCGCAGCGGACGAGATTCACGGAAACACAAGTGTTTCGTCGGAAAGCTGAAGGTGGAAGTTGAGACAGAGACAGACGAGCGCAAAATGTCGTTTCCCTCTCTGTTGTGTGTTGTTTACTTGTACTTGGGAAAAGAACACTGGGTTGCGTCAAGTAAGTAAGTCGTAACCTGTTTTTACGTAAACATTGACAAATAATAGTGCCACATCAGCGTTGCTAGAACAAAAACACGAAAACGCTACGAACAACTGGCATACTTGTATCCCCCGGCGCTGGAACTTCCCGAAACTGCATTCCACTTAGAATTGTTCCTGTTGACGGTCACAGAGACAGGCCGCGCGGTGGTCAGTGTCGATGGATGCGTCCCCGACACCATCGACGGGTGGGGGGGCTGCTGTAGACTCATGTGGGGCGATGGCGTTTGCAGAGAGGGGTGCTTCAGGGTCTCGGTCGAAGTTATGCGGGGCAGACGAATGCAAGGTACGTTGTTCTGCCGAAAGCAATGGGCGCCTTACCTTACTCGCACGCAACGCTAATTTCAAGTATTGAGAAGCAGATACAGAATGTGATAACAGGCCGCTATGAACGTGACCGTCACTGTCAAAAGTACAAAACCGGCGACTGTTTATCTCCGAACAGAGGTTGCTCATGTTTTCTGTGGTAACGATGGCGTGGGAATGCGTTCCTGATGTACATCACTGCCTGGCCAGGTGTTAACGGCAATTATGAGACCAGGAACTCAGCAGAAGCTCAAAAAAATAAATATTCGATTTCCAAACTGACAAGCATTCCACCGAAGCCTGATGCGATTGGAAGAGTAAAACGTACAGCCCCTTCCTATGTATACAACCCGACATTCGTTGTTTGTTGGTTACCGCCCGTTACCAAATATCCCAATTGGTCCTCTGTAATTTGCAGTACTCTGTGGCATATGTTAAAGATGCCGGCTTCGCTCTTTAGTTTTAACCACCACAGTTACCTGCCAGAGAACCATCTAACCACCACAGTTACCTGCCAGAGAACCATCTAACCACCACAGTTACCTGCCAGAGAACCATCTAACCACCACAGTTACCTGCCAGAGAACCATCTAAATTTAATATCTTTCCTGAACACACTGGACTTACTTCCTGGTATACTTAATGATCTACTTACATGAAGTTTGATTTTTAGGGTTTAACCACAAACATCTTGCATAACCACTCAAAGCTACAACTAAAATGAATTCCAATTGAGCATTTAAAATGAACTTTTGATTACAGACAAAATTTTAGCAAAACTTAACATTTTTGGTTGAGACGTTACCTTTAAAACTCCTACCCAAATAACAAAGGTCACATCCATGGCACATTCAACACAATACATACATAGCAGGACATTTTTGGTATGCAATGCACGGAGTTGCTGCAGATTCTTACTGCAAACAATACAGCCACAAATATCGAATACATTATTTTATTCAACGTTTCACCTTCATACTGCATCCTTATTTTTTCTTTATAACTGTTGCATTTTGTTTATACTCCTGATGATGGCTTATGACTAAGCTGAAACATTGAATAAAACAATGTATTAAATATTTGTGGCTATGTTGTTCGCAATAAGGATTAGACATCAAATGCAGAATTCTACAAGTCAATCTTTGCTCTTCTACTTCGGCTTTAAGTGATAAATATCACACCTAAACAGGGTTAAGGCGGCGTCATTGGTTTGTTGCTAGTGGAAGGAATACTCGCAAAGAAACCTTTTCGATTGTGGCACTCCTGAAATCTAGTGCTGATATCACTGACGTCGGTTTGCGTTTCCATTTTGAAGCGTCCCGTTTTAAAACAGTTACTTCGAGCCAGGCTGGCTTCGACATTCACAACATCGAGGCAGAGACGAGACACTTCAAAATGAGGGTGGGCAAAGTACAAATATTTTTAGGGTTCATGCGGTGGTAGCTAACTGTACGGAGCAATTCAACGATACCATGGAGGGAGTCTTGCCACAATCTGAGTCTTGCCACAAGGCTAGGTAAGCATATTAACAAAAAGAATGATTCCAGCAGAACCGCGCGTCTTTTTCCAGGTTCTCGGCCCTGCGAGACACCCCACATATACAAGCATGGCATTTCGTTGCGCGAGGAATTCAAAATAATTCTTTCCAAATTTTTAGTTATTCTTAAATTTTCGTGAGTCACTTGCAAGAAAGAACGATGTTTTTTTAATCCCTACATTTCCTGGAAAACGGGAACCCCGTATTTTCGAGGGATACCCCATCGCATCCGAGTAGAATAGGACTTATTCGCTATGACTTAATCGCAATTAACGGCGCGACCAAAAACCCACCAAGCCGCTTTACTTACCATTAAGCGCGTGCACGCAACGTGTTGGCACATCATCGTTAAATTTCACGAAAACGCAATTTGAAAGCAGCATGCTTTTACACTTCTAGCGACCAGTCGCGTGACGAGGTTAACATGCCGCCTTGCCTAAGTAACTGCAACCACCATAGTTCCCTGCCAGAGAAGCTACAATGACAAAAACTGTTATCGTCGATTTTTACCAAGATGACTTCTAGGATCAACATAAAATAAGCAATTTTGAAATAGTTGTCCTACTTCGTATGAAGCTGATTACCGAATTGCGACCCACCACTACGATCAACACAGTAGAACAAAAGAACATTATTGGAGTTACGACATAAGCTGACAATTTATCAATACAGTGAGATATGTTTTTCACAAGGTTCGCATACCTGAATAGGCTTGACCACAGTCTTGTTGATCTTAGTCGGTGGGGGCTTCGGCTTGGGTGAGGCAGGAGATCTCGCTCCATCAGAGCTTAACGAGGACACCTTTATAGCTGCAGCTGCAACGTTAGCAGGAACTTGTCCACCTTGATTTTGTTGCATCATCGTCAACCGCAGAAGAGGTAAACTTTTCTGAAAAACAGCATCCGGAGCTGCACGATAAAAACAAAGTTTATCTCATAACTTAACAACACTCTGGGCCTGTGGCACCAATAACAACCTGAGCAACTTCCAACATTTTAAACTACGTTTTGTGATTTGCTGATAAAAGCACTGAAGTGAGAAAGTTGACACTGAAACTATGTCTGCTCACCTTGAACACGAAATTTTGAAATGGTTTATTATCATGCACGACTAAACCAAGCTAATATTAATCAAGCTGCCTTGCCAGCCGGTGAACTAAATTTAACTTTGCATCAGTCACAAACTGAAATGATTCGTTTTTGCAAACGTGTAGCATCAACCATGGTAAACAACGGAGAATTAAAATAATTCATCATTAACGGGCTTTTGTTCCACAACAACAACTAGAAAATATATTGTCATGAAAACAATTTTTTACAGGAAGTCGTATTACTTGAAGACTGATCAATGGAATCGGTTAGGAGTAAAGAAGTATTGCCATTAAGGCAAAACCAATCTGCACCGCTGTAGGCAACAAAAAGATTAATGCTTAAAAAAAAGATAAATTGGTGTACAACCAAAAACAAAGTGCTTCTTGCAACACAACGACATCCAGGAACACAAACCCACAGGCATACTTACCTTTAAAAATGGTATCAAATATGGCTGTGGAGAAGATTTGAGTTCTACTTGCAACCTCCGAGTGAAATCTTCTGCAGATATCTTGTCATCAATCAGGTTTTGAACAAGGGCTTTTACAGTCCTTACAGTTTCCTGAGCAACAGCATCATTTGCTTACTTTTTAAACTTACATCATAAAATGGAGAAAATCAACATTGGTCAAGCACATGTGTATTTCATGTTACGTTAATGTAACTTTTGCATCACAGCAATGAAAGCTTGATGCACCCAGACAACTAAGGTGTTCATCAATCATCACTGGCAGGTGCAAAAATAACTCAAAGTGACACAAAAGTATAAACGTAAATTTAGCAAAAAGAAGTTATTGCTAGCCCTTACATCACTTAAACAAAGTAACATAAGAATCACTTCAACCACTGACTACCACATGGTGCATGTTTTAAAACTTTTCTACAAACATGTTTCTGTATACAGAGATCCAATTGATGTGTAACAAATGATAAAGAATTTGTGCAACAAAAAGGTTAACATATGACTGGTTTTCATGAACAATTAACATGCAGTGAGCAACAGCATAATAAGAGCATATTATCATATTTACTCAATTGTTGGGCGTCCGTGAATATAAGTCGCATGAAATGGTGCTAAAAAATTAATGTAAGACAGCCTTAATTGTAAGCCGCACCTAACATAGGTTACCTAAACCTCTCAGATACTTTCGTGTACTTGCACATTTGGCATTTATTCGTAACGTTTGTATTGATGCTCACAACTGCCTTGTGTTCACCATAATCCCTCCTGTGACGATTGCGCACGTGACGCTGAAGAGAATATAATGCTAAAAGAGAGTTTGGTCGACAAAACACAGCTATGGAAAGACTGAGCATCATTTATACCTTTCGATAAGGTAAGAAATGCAATATATAAGCCACCCTTGATCAGAAGCCGCACAAAATGATGAAAAAAAAACTTTATAAGCCGCGGCTTACAATTCAATAAATGCAGTACTTACCTGCTGTTGCCCTCCTGTTGAAGCAAGTTTTATCAGAGTGGTAAGAAAGCTGCGGCACTTATTAACATTCACTTGATCCTCCTTGAAAAACAAACATTACAATGCCGTAAAGATCTCACCAAGGCAGGAATAAATTTTTACAGTTAAAACTACAAAAGTTAGCAAACAATAGCAATCGCATCTTCAACAAAAACTTGGTTCTTACTAATCACAGAAATTTGATCTTTAAAAATTTAATAAAAGCTGCTATTTTGCAAAATACATGGTTTTGATGTTTTTTAAATATAAAAGAAGCATGAGTTGCATCAACACCCTAAGCAGACAACAAAAGAGGTTACATTAGTTTAAAGCAGCGTTCCCCAAAGTCCGGCCCGTGAAGGGTTCTAATCTGGCCTGCGAGCTTCCTAGGAATGTTTAATGTTTTAACAACTTCGTGTAAATGAATTAATGCAGTTTTTTAAGGTGTTTTAGGGACCCGATTTGGGTCCCTAGAATTGAAAATCAGGTCCCTAGACAGAGAAAATTATCATCGGGTCCTTACATATCCATACCAGCTGCCTAACATTTTCTTTAAAAAAAACTGAACTAATGTAAGATGTAATTACACAAAACGGATAAAAAGCAGTTGCTGTAATACAGAATCAAACCAAACTTATCTCATTGATCAAAGATCAACTACAAACATTTTTGAGTTTTCTTGCATTTTGTGTAACAGAAATGATTTAATAAGACCGAGGTCATTCTTTTCAATGTTACGCTTTGTGTACAAGTCAGACAAGTAAACATAAACATAGAAAATTGTTACATCATTAGTTGCTTTTTTCGTTGGAAGTTACTGTGCATCAGCTCCCTAATATTGTACTTGAGCTTGGCGCCCAGACTGCTGCAGAATCTACATCAGCATGCATAAAAATTTGCAAATTGTAGTAGACATTTGGTGTTTGAAGTATCAGCGTTATTTGGCAGCTTTTAGACTTTTTAACAGGAATACTGCATGGCAGTGGCGTAGTCAGCCCAAAATCTTTTGGGGGGCCAAAATGTTTGATTTTAGGCAAATAACACTATTTTGTTTGAGATACTGTCTCTCAAAGCACAAAATGACTATATATGCTAACAATTTATGGGGGCCGTGCCCAACTGGGTCCCTTACTGGCTACGCCTATGCCACATGCTCATTGCAAGCGAGTTTGTTAACCATGTGCAACAGTAATGGAATTTCAATACTTGATCTCGAGGGCAGTTTTGACAGTGGTGTAGGGGGTGAGGGTGCAGGGGAGTACAAGCACACCCCAAAAATTTTGTTTTGTCAAAAATCCTGGCAAAATCTCTAAAAATTCACGCAAAATCTAGCAAAATTTGGGTACAGATGTTTCGACACCTTTGTTCTTATTTTATGATGAATGAGACTGACTGTCAAAATATGTCCAAATTTGACTTTTTCTTTTCTAAAATACACATGAAAACCTTTTTTGTGTTGCTTCCAAAAAAGTCTTAACTACTTTTGAGAGTCAAATTTTTCGGGAAAGTTTGAGTAAATTCGTGCAAAAACACTTCCCACTCCCAAAAATTTGCCTGCCTCTACACCTAGTAGTCTCAAGACCCATTTCTGTGAGTCTCAGTCTTGAAGGTTTCAGGTCTCGTCTGGGTCTTGAAGAATATAGACCTCGGTCTCAAACCTATTGTCTTGAGACTTTGAATACTGGAACAATATGACTTAGTAAATCTTGTTAATTCAACCACTTCGAAGACGTTAAGTCTCGACTATGTTTCTGCTGTCTAGTCAGTGATGAGTGAGGTATACAGGGTTCTCGAAAATCGTACAAGCAATTAACGCATTGCAGCGTCAAGCATGGAACCAAATATCACAACTATTATGCAACAAAAGAAGCACTTGCAGAAGTCACTTTGCAAATGTGTTACCAAGCAAAGAAAACACATTGGAATGTACACACGTGTCTAATGTTATATGTGTAGCATTTTGTTTTGTTTTCTTTCAATGCACAAAACAATCCAGCCCGCGGACGCTGATAAGATCGCAATTTTGGCCCAGCACCCAAAAAGTTTGGGGACTACTGGTTTAAAGCAACATATGATGTGTGACCTGCTGACCAATTGACAGTGCATTAAATGTATTGTAAACTGATGCAATCAATGTGGCTTAAACAGATGCACCCATATTAATTAACATATTGATAGACCTGACATTTCACCTCAACATCCAAGTCATTTGTATCTTCACCAGATCAAACAACAAAACCCAGCCGTATGCGAAGAGATGACAACCATGACCTTTTTGTAACTAAAATCCCAAGGGTGAGAATATCAAAGGAGTTAATTTTGAAGCAATATTGTGAGGGTATTGTTTGCTATATATTGATTAGGAATCTTTAAAAATACGTTTTTGTAACTGAGAATTCCATTTATGTGTAACAATCCAAATTGGGCAGGAATCAGTTGCTTCAGCAAAAGTTCAGAGGTATCCAGAAACGGACATTTCTATGCAGTAATGAAGAGAAAACCCAGCAAGTTTCACCTCAGAGGCATCTCACTATGGACAGGTTCTACTACTTGATCACAGTCTTGGACATCTAGAAACATATTTTAAATTATTTTAGTGTACTTTGCAAGCAAAAACTTCACACCCAGATATGCCATAACTTCATTAAAATGTTTTACTGTAAAAGTTACAAAAGCATTTGACAGTCATTTTTCATATTCTCCATAAAATTTTGACAGTGACTCTTAATGAACCCCCACTGAAAAAAAGCATCGATGAAAATAAACAGATTTTTGATTGCACATGTCACACTTTGCAACAATTGTGACAAGCTACATTTTTTGAAAAAAAAAACATCTTTTTGACATCCATATTGCAACAATGCATGAAACATGACAATCTTCTGTATCTGTCAATGTCCACTGCTAGTGCAGCATCTTAGAAAGTTCTAATAACAATGGGTTAAAGATAAATACAGTTTTAATGTTAACAAAATTAAAAATCAGTTTCCCGAGTTTTGGTTCATAATAATTAAGGTCCAAAACAGCCTTATATTAAAAACAGAGACCAATCTAGCTGATGTTAAAGACAAGACCTAGACATTTTGGAATTATCTTGCATCATCATTAATGAGTTGAAGCAAATCAGCCGCCTACTTGCCAGACGTTTTTGACAGTGGTGTGAAAAAACAGCTTGATGAAAATGATGAACTGAAAGCCTGTGATTGCAGTGACGTATAGCTTGGCAATGTACTAACAATCTTATGACTTGGTGGGATATACAGTGGTTGTAAAAGCATGGGAGGTCACAGTTGATGCACAAAGCTGTGCTAAAGGTTGAAAATGCATGGAGGCATTTAGTAGGTGCTCATGTTAAGCTTCAGTAAATTAAGAAATCACCTAGAAATTCACAAATAAATCTTGGGCACATACAGTAATTGTTTTCTTTGATTCTGAAAAGATTATCCAACCCATGCAATTTTAAAGTCAAGTTGTGAACCATCTGGCAGCTGGACACTTAATGTAAGTCAGCAATAACAAATCATGAACATCACCAACAACAGTGTCTATTGAAAGAAATATTTTCTCAGCACAGAATCAGACACTAACATCTTACAGAGTATATATTTCGCCTACAAAGTAGGCATCACCAGCTCTTATTCAAATAGAATCACTGACAACAGTGTATGTTATACCCAGTGTGAATTTAAATGTGAAATGTGATGCAATTAAACACAAGCTGGTGAAATGCCTTCAAGCCAGGTATTGCACAATGTGAAATTACCCAAGTAGCATGGTCACACTAAATGCAACCTGAAAAAAATTTTCCCAAATAATGATATTTCTGCGTTTTCATTCAACATACTGGCATTGAACTTGGTTAAATCACAAGATAAATTCAAGTGACACAAAAAATCACATTCTTTAATATATATATAAACTCTGGACAACATTGATACTACTGAAAAAAACAGCATACCTGAGAAAGATTAATCTGTGAGCTGACTGTAGGCACTTTTACTTCTGGAGCTTTGGATACGACTGTGGCCATCTGTGAAATTTTCACATTAACTACTAGCACAGTCAACACAAAAAAAGGAAAGAAAAAATCAATTAATCCTTTATTTTTCTTATCATGTGTTAACACCAGAATTAAACAAAAAATGTGAAAGACACTTTTGATAAATGCATTCCATAACATGCAATATTGGTCGAAGCAATAAAAAGTACAAATAGACTGATATATCGGCTTGGCCGATTTTATCAGCCTCAGTAGGAGTTAACAAAATGCTGTTATATTCCTGAACCATGAAGCACACGTCAGCCATCGCAGCCAAAACAAAAGCACCATCACTGATCAGATTAATTAAAAATCATAGCAAAATATTGAAATCACTATAATTTGAAATTTATAACACATAAATCCTCACTTTTGAAGGTTTTGAAAAAAAGTTAAGGCATAGAATACATAATATTTTTGATAATGAAGAAAACAAGATTTTAAAATTTTGGAAATATTGGTAATCGGTATCGGCCCATGAATGGCCGATATGTCAGTATCGGCCCCCAAAAAGCCACATTGGTCGATCTCTAATAAAAAGTGATTTAAATACAATATTACACCTTCATTTAACTACAAATTAACTACGCACTAGTTGTGCATGTACTGCTGTAGCTTATTTCAAACATTTTACATGAAACGCTTTCATGGCAAGTTCAATGCTGAGAAAGTGACTCAATTATGGTCATTAAGTAAAAGCCTTAAATTGTTTAGGAAAGAACCATCTAAATTTAATTTCTTTCATGAACACACTGGACTTACTTACTGGTATACTTGATGATCTACTTATATGAAGTTTGATTTTTAGGGTTTAACCATAAATATTTTGCATAACCACTGAAAACTATGACTAAAATGAATTCCAATCAAGCATTTAAAATGAACTTTTGATTACAGACAAAATTTTAGCAAAACTTAACATTTTTGGTTGAGATGTTTACTTTAAAACTTGTACCCAATTAACCAAGGTCACATTCATGGCACATGCCACATTCAACACAACACATACATAGCAGGACATTTTGGTATGCAATGCACAGAGTTGCTGTAGATTCTTACTGCAAACAATACAGCCACAAATATCGAATACATTATTTTATTCAACGTTTCACCTTCATACTACATCCTTATTCTTTCTTTATAACTGTTGCATTTTGTTTATATTCCTGATGATGGCTTATGACTAAGTTGAAACACTGAATAAAACAATGTATTAAATATTTGTGCCTATATTGTTTGCAATAAGGATTAGACATCATATGCAGAATTCCCTAAGTCAAAGTAACAAAGTGGTTTCTTAAAAATTGGCTTAAACCCTGCCCGCTTGTGCACTTTTTAGTGCCAACATAACTTGCCAGGTGATTGTGCTAGAGGGCTGTTCAAAATGGAAAGTCTTATAGTTTCCATTAAAAAAATGTAAAGTTTTGCATTTGGGTTTTTATGTAGGAGACATCATAATTCAGATAGATTTAGGTTTTCTGGTTGATGTCATTGGGCCCTGGGCCCCAACCCAAAGGGGCAATCTTTTGTTTCTTTCTTTAAAAAAATTAGGTGAAATCCACATCTTTAGAGCCCTTGATTGGCTTTCTAGCATTTATGGCTCAAAAGTTATGGCCCAAACACAACAAATTATTTAATCCCCTGAGTCCCTGGGAATTGGCTAAATAATTATTGATTTTTTGGCCATAACTTTTTTAAACCACAAATGCCAGAAGGCCAATCAAAAGCTTGGAAAGATTCAGATTTTTGCCTAGTTTTTTTTAAAGAAAGAAACAAAGAATTGTCTCTTGATGTCATCCAAAAAACCCTTAACACTTTGAGAGCCGGGTTAATTCAAGCGGTTCGCAAAAAGCAGCTGATTCGAACGTGGCTTTGCGGATGAATATCTCCGCTCCTGTTCGCTCTAGCGACTCGGCGAAAATCTCAAAAAACATGGCCAGTCTAGTAGATTAGACTCGAAAAAAAATTTTTTGCTTGGGGGGTGCAGGTTGTCTATGAGTGACGTCATAAGTTGAGGACTTTTAGGCCACCTTGGCCCACTTTGCCTGGCCCTGGAGGCCAACCGTTAGGTGGTAGTATTTCGCTGAAGTTTTTATTGGAAACTAGGCTACAATCCGAGTCTTTTGATACTTTGGATGACCTGCTGGGGTTTCTGTTTCAAAAGTTGTGATGTTAGTTAGTAAAAATATTTGACTAATTAGCTAATTAGATAATTAATTAATTTGTTTATTTTAGATCATAACTTTTGAACCAGAAACGCTAGAAAGTCGATCAAAGGCTCAAAAGACTCGGACTCAAGCCTAGTTTCCAATGAAAACTTCAGCGAACTACTTTGGCCTAGCAGTTGGGCCCTAGGCCAGGCAACATGACCCTAAAACTACTTATGACGTCAGTCACAAAAAATCCGCACTCTCAACCAAAACATTTTTTTCGAGTGTAATCTACTAGACTGGCCGATCCGTTTGAGCCCTTGAACAGCTCTCTAGCACAATCAGCAGAGGAGCTAGGGCGTTGGTAAGGCAATCGAAAACTGCTGTTTTTTAGGCCGAAATCGAAGTACGAATATATCATAGACTGGCTCTCAAAGTGTTAACAAAACATAGTTTTTTTTCACAGTAGGCATCAAATTTAATTGAATTTTTTTATTTGGCATAAAAGAGTATTGGTACAAGAAGAAAATATGTGAATTTCATCTTCAAAGTTTTATACCCCTTTTTTTATTCCTGCTCAAAGTTGGGCCTCTGAAAACTTTATGAAGGAAAATAAATTCTCTGTTATCATATGAAGCAGTTCTCTTAGCACTTCTACAGGTAGTTTTTTGGATTCTTTGGGCTATAACTATCTGTCTTGCAATTTTTAGCCATCTCATGTGATCAGAGGCAGAGAAATAAGGAATTTAATAAAAATTTAGGCATGTTCATTGAAGCGTAATGAGTAAAAATGGCGTTTTTGAAGTGATCATAAGTCCACAAATAATGGGAGTTTTTCAAAATTTTTTTTGCATTAAATTTTCAGTGAGATCTATGAATGTGCCAAATTTCATTGAAATGCAAAACACTTGGTGTAATTTTTGAAAAAAATTTGCTCATTTGGCATGGAATGACCCTAGCACAATCGGCACAGGAGTTATGGAGTTGCAAAATTAAAGCCTTTTAAGTGGCTGACACAGGTCTTAAAGGTAAAACCAGCTCAGGTCCAAAGGTGTTAAGGGGCAGTGTGCTGCATATGTTAAAGGTGGTTGTTAATTCTTTGCCTTTGGCAAAATTTTAACAATAATTATTTCATGTTGCTGTTGTTATGTACAAGACAATTCCATTGAAATTGATTTTATTCAGACATTTGCAAAGTTGAATTAGAAATTAACATCTTGTTGTTTTGACAGAATACTGCTCAGGCACAGCATTTACATTTTGTTGAAGGAAGTTATGGAGACAAGCAGGTCTTGGATAAAGTTTTCAAGAAGTACAACATAATTGCTGTGATACATTTTGGTGGATTTAAAGCAGTGGGAGAATCTAAGCAACTTCCTCTTATGTATTACCGGAACAATGTAGCTGGTGTGTTGTTTGATGTTTAAAATTAAATGAAATATATGTGACACACTGCAACCTTTTCAATTGCGATATGAAAACCAAAGGGTCAATGTTCTATCTGCTCACTGGTTTGCAAATTAAGTGATTGTTAGCTGTTAAGTTGCTTGTCATAAACTGACATTGTTAGGAATCAGTCACATCTCTTGTGGCTAAAAAGGGACTAAACACATTGTTCACCTTGTCATATAAAGGTAAGTGCTATCACAATCCATAGCCTCTCCTTTTCAGGTAGACTGATTGCCACATAACTGTGCTTGCAGCAGATTCAATGCAAGGCTTCTCTTGTGCAAATATGCCTATAGTGACCCCTTATGGTGCCCCTGATATTGCAAAAGTTGCTGTATACAATGGTTTTGACCAGTCTGTCTAATGTTATAATTTGGCAGATACTACCCTGAATGCATAAAGAAATCACCCATTGTGCATCAGTCATCGCATGCATGACCATGGACCACACTCGGCTTTAGACCAGTGGTTTTCAACCTTTTTTGGTACTGTGACCCATTATAGCAAACCACTATAACCCAATGGCCCCCATCTAAAACTTATGAAGCAAATGTAATGCAGCAGTGTACATAAAATATCTACTCAACCCTCTAAAAATAGTTCACTATCACTCTGGGGGTTGCAACCCTCAGGTTGAAAACCACTGCTTTGGACGGACACCTATTTAAAATTTTTGGAACAGTCTCCCCAACGACTATCTACAACCGGAGGTGCCCTGTTGCAACAACTACACATCTGGGGTGATGAATGGGGATAGCACAAAGTGCTTACTCTCTGGAAACTTGAAAACCACGTATTATGAAACTTGAAAAACCACATATTATGAATGCTAATCTTCTCATAAGAGAGTAATTGGAAACTGGAACATCATTTCACTCACAGGAAAATAGCATAAACTGGTGAAGGAAGCCAAACGATATTCCATGAATGTTGTTGGCATCTCTTCGACTGAGCATTATGATTCTAACACTATTGAGCTGGATTATAGTGGAAATCCTGCTACTGTGGTAGTGAGCCTGCAAAGTTTTCCCAAGCTCGAGTGGAGATATTAGTAAGCCATTTAGCTAGCAAGTTGTGTTGATGAATGAATCTAGGCCAAAGTGTTTCGCTGAAGATTGCATTGGAAACTAGGCTCAAGACCGTGTCTTTTGAGCCTTTGATCAACTTTCTAGCGTTTCTGGTTCAAAAGTTATGATATAAAATAAATAAATAAATTAATTATCTACTTAGCTAATTAGTCAAATATTTTTACTAGTTTAGATCATAACTTTGAACCTGAAACCCCAGCAGGTCATCCAAAGCATCAAAAGACTCGGATTGTAGCCTAGTTTCTAGTAAAAACTTCAGCGAATTACTAACGGTTGGTGCCCAGGGCCAGGCAAAGTGGGCCAAGGTGGCCTAAAAGTCCTCCACTTATGACGTCACTCACAAACAACCGGCACCCCCCAAGCAAAAAATTTTTTTCAAGTGCAGACCAGAAGACTTGGCACGTCTTTTGATGCTTCAACCACGTCCATAACCCGAACAGGAGCGGAGAAATTCCCCCGCAAAGCCACGTGCGTTTAGTCGTTTTTTTTCAGAAAATCCCTGAATCCACCCGGGTGCCAAAGTGTTAAGACTGATCCCTGTGTTTGGTGCAGATATATAGCCCAAACTCAAGTGCACTGTACCCAGATTTCATGGATGAAATTAGTGAAGCCTTACAAAGGGTTAGAACTAACAAATGAATGATCCTTTGGAAGACTTCAATGTACACGTAAGGGATGATGGAAGGTTGTAGTTAGTTGAATGATAATGCTGACATAAATAATAACAGAAGGCTCTTCCTGTAACAACAGACTGTGCGTAATAAACACTTTCTTCCTAAATCGATATGTGCACAAGTACACCTGGTGCAGTGATTCATGGGGTCAACAGTCATGCATTAATTTCTGCATAGTTTCAGCTGACTTGTTCTAATCATTGTTTCAAAAGATGTGCTGAACTGTTGACTGATCACCACCTGGTGGGTCTGCCACTCCTGAAAATCCAACAGGACCTACGCTAATGTGCAGGACCAAGATGTCTTACCAAATAAGGTGGGAGGCCCTAGCGGACAAAGATGTAAGAAAGACTTTTCCAGACAGCATATTGGCCTTGTTTCTAAAACTCATGGATTGCACAGTGGACATGGAGCCACTGTTCAAAGAAATTGCAGCTTCATCTGTTGCTAGGGTAATGATAAAAAAGTATGACATATAATGGCAAAAAAGTAATCCTGTAGTGCAACCAAGAGGTGAACGACTTCTCAGATATTAACACCTATGTTGCTGGTGTACGAATATATCGTACCTAAAAATCCTGCATGAGCCTATATTTTCATGCTATATTGCAGCTCCATAACTTGCTGGTGGATTGTGCTAGAGAGCTGTTGGATTGTGCTAGAGAGACACTTGAGCTGTATTGCTCTGTGGTCACAAAATAGTAGCTTTCAAACACTGCAAAGCTATCAGTTTTCAAATTGGTCTTTGTTCCAATCCTCACCTATGGTCATGAATCTTAGGTAATGACTAACAGAGTGCTATCTTAGGTGTAAACTGCAGAAATAAGATTTTTGCGAAGGGTTCTTGGTGCTTGACACTTCATGACAAAATGTGCAGCTGTAAAATTCATGAAGTCCTGAATATCATGCCCCTCCTCTGAAAAGTGAGGTCTCAGTTATATCAGTTCAGCAACTTGTCCAAAATTACTCAGGAAAGATTGGTGAGCCAATACCTCCTGGCTGACCCACAGGTAAGCAGTCCAGAGGTCGTCCAAGTACCAAATGAAGTATGTATTCGACTTTCCTTGGTCCTGTCCTAGCGTGGAGCCAGCAGAACTAACTGTCTGAGATTGCTGGGACAAGTCTTAGGCCTGATGCACCTGTGGCCCTCCCCAGAGTAAAAGCAGGAATGAAAGTGAATGCATGAAAAATTGTAGCATGCTTTTCATTGGAATTTAAATTGTAATGACATTTACATTCAGAGTTTCACAAAATAATGATTTTTCATTATCCTGTTTGTTCTGTTCTTCAGCTTAAGTCAAACTAAACTGTCTTGGTGCACACTAATTTTAAGGAAAAGTAATTATTTTTATGCTGTGTACCCACAAAAGTTATCTGTAACGGATTTCTTCAGACATACATTAGTTAAGCATTGTTTATATACTCAAAATTAAAGCACAAAAGCTCAATGGTTGCTGCTAAAATATGCCAATGATCATGTCTGCAAACAGCTGTTTCGTTTTTGTGGGGGCAAAATGATTGCAACTTGTTGTTTATCTAACAACTAAAAAATTTTTTATTGCTTTCAAAATGTTTTTCAGAACTTTGTGGGGAGCAATTCCCCAGTTGCCCCCTGCCAATGATGTAGGTGTGATTGATGAGTCATATACTTAGTGAATAGTGATTGTAGGTTGGTTTAGTGCTGTTTGACAGCAATATGAGATAGATGAAAATTTCTGGCAGTATTTTAGTGACAGCTAATGTTTGCTTCATTATGTAGGATTTTTTCTCTTGCTAAAATAGTGCCTATTGCTTAAAATGCTTTATCTTGATTCTTGTCTGTGGCAATTAAAGAGCATGGTGATAGACATTGCATCTGCTTTTTAACCAGTTGTTTCAAATATACTATCATCAAGCATGTGTGAAGTTGCTGCAAAATGCAAACTACTGGAGAAATGAATAACTAAAGTGTACTGCAACTGTCTTAAGTCATGCATTAAGCATTGAGATTTCAGTTTTAACATTCCAAATGAGAACAAAGACAGATGATGTAGTTGGAGTAGTGCTACATTGTGATCAATAAAATGTGATTAGGCAGCATGCCACTGTGATTGAAAGTTTGTGCAACATGTGAGAGAATCATCCATGCAGAGTAAATGGTCTAATCACATTTTTTTTGTATTACAGAAGCTCTGACGTTGATACGAGTGATGAATGAGAATAATGTGAAGAATATGATATTCAGCAGCTCTGCTACAGTTTATTCTGAACTTCCTCCAGAGGAGCTTCCCTTAACTGAAGACAGTCCACTGGGAAATTGCACATGTCCCTATGCCAGGTACTTCAAAAAACATAGTATTTGTATTATAGTAGTATATTTGCAAGATGATCATTTTTTCTTCCACTGCAGTAACCTTCACTTGTTTTATGAAATGCTTTCTATGCCATTTTGTTGCTGGTCACTACTGGCATTCATGGGTTTCTACAGAAAGACAATCTGATAATGTGAATAGCTTCAAAGATTCATCCGTATGAAGTAGCATATTTTGATTTGAATACGTATCTGTGTTTGGTTCACTTACTGTTTGATGATGCACACTGTGCAGGATGTATCTCTACCAAATCATCCAACTTATTTTTCTGAAGAGCTGCCTAAGCCATGTGCAGATGGCTACTTTGGATTTTTGTCATTGTGGTACTGAAACCTATAATCTGGCTCTTTACTGTTCAGATGTGGCTCAACTTTATGTTGTAAATTGTAATCCCACTTTTGATTTGCCCCTTCTGTCTGTATTTGTTATGCAAATGTGGTAATATTACTTGTTGACATGAGCATGTCACGAAGTTGAATGCGTGAGTGGTGTACAAGTGACAGTGACTAGTCTCCACAAAGGTGGGGGGTTTGAATCCATCGGTAAATTTTTAACAGCACTACGCATCCTTACTCACACAGTCCTATTAACTAGTTCTAATCTAGTTTCCAGGCCATTCCAAAGTAGAACAATCATGGCGGTTGTTGGCACACATTAACTTCCTCTGATCTAGTTTCCCTCAGAGACCATTCTGCAAGTGGAACAGCCATGGCTGTTGGTGGCACACACAAGAGTGCACCGAGGTTAGATGGCGCCCGCCTGGCATATTTACAAAATGCATCCTTGTTCGTGTAATAAGAGGTTTTCAGCCAATTACAGCACGGATAGGTTCCGGATCATTGATGAAGCCGGTCTAGGAACGAGTTACTTGCATGAAGCTGGCCTTGTGAGAAATGCTTTTAGCGTAGTCGCGGTTGAAATCAACTTACAAGACTAGCCTAGGAACGGTTGAAATCATCTTGAAAGACTAGCCTAGTTGCGCTTGAAATCAACGTATACGTGTAAGACGAACACTGGTTTACCCAAAGGTAGCAGCCACTTGACACTTGTGGCCATGGCCTAAAATAACTATGGTCTGGGCGGCACTGAAATTTTGCACTGCATTTAAAAACTTTTCAAAATTTCTGGTTAAACCTGAAAACCTTTGTACGTGTGTTAATCCAGAAGTCATGCATTCCTTCAAACTGAGGCCGACACTTTGGCATAAAATGTTAAGTGATGCAACAAAGAGCATTGTCTGTCTTCAACATTAGCTTCGATTATATCGGATCATGCTATGATGTTCACTACTCGTGAAGAACGGGGCACACAGCGGCCGCGAGTCCACCAGGCTCGTCAAC
>Ga0210059_1004233_pt1 | contig 23116 bp, 11 predicted proteins | sample Ectturendosymbi2_FD_188042 | JGI IMG/M metagenome (GOLD analysis project Ga0210059, IMG submission 188042) | Ecteinascidia turbinata endosymbiont from Florida, USA - Sample 2 (SPAdes) (version 2) | ecosystem: Host-associated > Tunicates > Ascidians > Unclassified | place: Key West, Florida...
AAAGTAACATGAAATTTGCACAACTACATTACTTTTTATCACAAAATGTTGGGGAGGACAAAAGGTATTATGTCTCCCCCTGTCCAAAAGTTGGGGGGACATGTCCCTCCCCTCCCCCCATAAACTCGGTCCCTGGTTGTATGTAACAGCGATCTGACGTAGTCACTGGCGTCGGCGCAGGGTACATCGAGGACTTGAGATAAACAGTTCACGTGACGACTTACTTATTCTCATTGTACGTTTCGTTTGTTACAGTGCAATTACCGGTGATAGTAGCCAGCATAGTGCAGTAGCGCTGTTTAACTTGTATGTTTCAGCAAGTGAGCGTAGTCACTTGGATGCGGTTTAGATCAGTGCTCTTCAAATTGGGAACCCTATAGTTTTCAATTGTCGTTTGGAATAGTGTACAACACCCATAGTAATTTGTGTATAACATTTGTTATTGCAGGTAATTTTGAAGAAATAATAACAAGAAGCGGGTCGATTGTGTTTATTTTGCAACCGAAATTAAGAGAACGGAAAGAAAGAAACAATTCCTAATGAGTGAAAGCACGAAAAAACGAAAGCGAGAAAGCACGATCATTCGTGGGCGTCCGCAGAAATTTTTCCAGGGGGGGAACGTCGGCATTTTGTTTATCATTTTCAAATTGCTGAGGATCAGTGTTCCCTCTAACATAATTTTACACTGAGCAAACATTTGCTTTGGTGAGCATGATATTTTAGGGCTGAGTAAGTGGAGTTTACAATGAATTACAAACTTTGTGAATTATACAATAAATATACAACCTTATTAAATTACGAACAAAATACACATTTCATTCAAATAGCTCCTTGTTTTCGAGGTAGTTTCCATTGTTTTGGAATGTTGCAAGTGCGCGAGAATGAGATTTCACTGCGCAACAGTTCTGGTGGTCCTGAGTATTTGCGCACCTTAAAGGGAACATTGCTGACGATGCAATGCAAAATGGACGTTAACAAAACGATTTATCCTTTCTACACTACAAAGAAATTAAAATGCCTAGATTTGGCCTCGGCCTCTGCACGTGGCCCCAAAGAGGGGACGAGGGACCCGTTTGAGAAACCCTGACATAGAAACAAGAGCTGCAAACGTCTGGGATCTTGCCCAAAACGATCAATAAAACCTTGCTACAGAAACCGGACAATTAAGTAGACTTATATGTTGACATGACTACGGACAAACTTACTACAATTAGAACACCACGCAGGTTTGCAAAATTGACCAGATGACTTACGAAAACCCGCCGATGCAAATATAGCTTTGCACTCAGTATTCACTCAGATGTCAGAACTAAACCTTAACGATTAAGACGTATTCCCACAAACCTGCATAGATGTGTTCTACTGTAACAATCCACGTAATTTTATACTGCGTGAAAATAATCCTGTATAACAGCATAAGTGCAGTTTGATACTCAGGCACATTGGTCACACTCCCCTAATAATGGATGTTTCAAATTTATGGAAGCATTGCTGTAGACTCACTCATGCTTCTTTTCACGAAGTATGAATGTGCGTAGCTTACCGCTATCAGCAGTCACTGCCTCGCTGCTTTACCTGCCAAGATGTCTGCCTTTAACAGTCACATACAACAAAACGGATGCAACCGTAATATAAAGCGAACCTTTGCGGATTTGTTGCCATGTTATTGTTACGCAATAAAGACCAACAGTAGAAAAATCCGCTCGAGACTTTCGCAACCCGCCTCTGCAGACAAATGAGGGGACATGAGTGAACTGTAAGCTCATCACTGCATGACACTATAACTGTGAAACTGACTCTTGTGCAGTGTGAGTTCCATACCGGCAAAAAAACTGTCATTACAAGAATCAAATCAGATAATCGGAATTAAGATGCCAACTTCAGGTTTTTCCAGAAATAGGTGTTTCATCATCCCAATTTCCAGGCGGGGTGCAAATGCCCGTTTTGCCCCCCATGCCCTGCTGACGCCCATGCAATCGTTGACTATTTTATATCAGGTTCCATAAACAAGGCTAGCTGGCCTAATGAAACGAAGAAGCGTTTTTGACTAATTGTTAGCATAAGTTAATTTTTAGCATCTTTAGCAAGTAACGTGCAGTACAAAAATATTTTGGCGATGGTTTTAAATGAAATCAAGTGTCATGTCAACACCTCTTTAGGTCTGGTGGGGGAGGATGCATCCCTCCCCCTGTGTCCGCGCCTGGACTGCGCCTCAACATGCTTGAACTACTAAGGGGGTAAAGAGAAACATAATAATTCGGGGCATGAGACTAACAGATCAGCAACCAGCAACAGCAGAGTTCTACTGATACTCTATACCAGTGTTTTTCAACAGGAGTTCAGCGGAACCTCAGGGCTCCGCGAGTGGCTGCCAGGGGTTCCACCGAAACAGACCGAAATTGCCTGGGACGAAATTCGCAACCACAGTTCTATGCGGTTGTAGCAATACCACTGTTTCACAGGTTTATTACTAAAGCAGGATAGACACATGAATCATTGCATAGGGTTGCATGAGTACCGCAGACAGTTGCCGAAGGTTCCACTACAACAAAAAGGTTGAAAAACACTGCTCTACACAATGATGTTAGGTTGGTAAGTGAATTTCACTTGTGGTGTCTATCACAGTAATTTGTTAGTCATGGGCACCACCTGCCGCTGACTACCTTATTCGCACGCGACGCCATCTCCAGACTCCATACTTCTGTTATATGAGCAGTGGCAACAACCAACAGGTTTGCTTGAACTTCGCTACGGCAGTCAACTCTCAGTCCGAGAAAACTCATACGGATGATGTGACTAACTTGTAGTCAACATTTGAGCGATCTGATGTAATTATGAGTTTAGGGGAAAGAAGGCTTTGAATTCATGCAGAATTTGTCTGACCTTTTCAGTATTTGTTCAGGGGGCGTCAGGCCTTGAAAGCTCGCAGAAACTAATAACTTTGCACGAGGCGCTGAAGCCTAATTTCAGATCTGAAAGTTCAGAGAATTTCTTCGAAGCTTGGATAATTCAACCCAACACCTTGTGTTTTTGCGGAATGCGTTGTCGTGTGTTAATTGTATGCATGTGATGTAATAATACAAAGTCAAACCTCGTACAAATCGGCCAAAAGGCAAGGCTTGCAAAGAGCAATTATTCTAACAATGATTACAATTCATTGACAATGTCAGTGTGGATTTGATGGAGCATTCCCAAGTGAGCTGTTTGCTGTGTCGCTGGCGGTATGGGGATCTTTTCATTTCCAGCCCTTGCCGTTCAGTGTCCCCTTGGTTTGTTATTTTGAGAGGGTTCGTAGGGAGAAGGCTACACTGGAGGTTCATTCGCAGTTAGAGGTTCATCCGAGTCTGAATTAAAATTACCTTGGCCAAGTTAGTTTGCAGTGACAGGAATTTAAACTAATAGGGTCAAAGCTGCTTTTTCATAGCTGCTATGCTCTGGAAGCTTCTTGATATGTGTTATGAAACTTTCTTACTTTGTAAATTGGCATGAAGTGGTAAACAAGTTTCTTTAGAAAGTTCAACAGCATGACAGTTCATGTTGCACATCCATCTTTGAGCTGGTTATATTTAGTATTGATTTCATGTAAATGAGTGACGGATCATGCACTGTTTACATCAGAGTCACGCAAGTCAGCCACGCGGTGACTACAAGGATAACTTCAAGGTGAGTTTGGATCACTAAAGGACAATTCTTGAAAATTTGACCACTTGAGGGAAACAGAGGTTAATTGAAAACGGAGTTGACGACTTCAATTTACATTTCTAAACCGATAATAGTGTTTCTTAAAAGGGTATAATGTGGTTTTTGACGTTATCGTAGTCTTACCGCAAAAAACAACAATTTCCGCGTAGATGTAATAAAACAGCTAGCCCTATAACAGAAGGACAGAGATATCGGACAGTTCGACAAGCACAAAAAGCAAATACAACTGAAACGTTGCAGATCAACCTATTTATGAAAGGATTGATTTCCGACCTCTCCACCTACTGCCGTGTTGCTGTTGCTGTGTGATTCCAACAACATTTTCTTTGACGAAACGCAAGTTCGTTTGCAATGCAAGCAATTATCTGAACATGATATGGCAGATTATATAAAAGCTTTGGCACGCAGCCCCATTCGAGTTGGACACCCTGTAAAGTAAAACCTATAATAATCTAAGCAGTACTCTCTACAACTTGTCCTATGAGAGTGTGCTTTGTGGACGTAAGTTTGAAATACTGCTAAGCATGCGGGAAGAAAAAAGAAATCTCTAGTTATGGAACGTTTTTACTGAGCAGAAGAGAAAAATAGAAGGAAATGTGAAAATACACAAAGTTTGCTTCCGCATCTTAAATACAAGCATCCTTCTAGTAATCTTTCTTCGAAATCATTTCACACAAGGGAAAGATCTGGGTAAGTTGTATTCCTATGAATATTGTGTACCAAACCTACGCCCTACCGAAGACGAAATTGTGATTTTCATTGATCATATGATCAAGCTGTGTGGCATAGTTTCGTTTAATAAAAACAAAAAAGCACATACCTAAATATTCTGGAATTGCCATCCCAAGCTCTAGCCCTGCTAACTTTGAGTCTTGTCACGAATCAGTGGTTGAAAGTGTAACAGAAGTAAAACAAGTTGTTCAAGGTGGTTGGGTAGCGATTGTATGACAGCTTGGAGAACGTGGTCAATACAGATATTCAAAATTATTCATGTGTATACAGTTTAAACAAGTTTCAGTCGAAACGTCATTCGATTTGTTGCGGAACCCCGAACTCGTACTTCTCCTTCGCTGCTTGTCGCTGTTTACAGTGCATGACGTTTAGATCACTCAGAGACGCCAGAGAGCAGGAGTATTGTCCCCTGTCGTTACAAAAAGGGGGCAACGGGGACGGAGATGCCTTTTCATAACAGTATTATAGGTAATTTCATGGTTTGTCAAGATCGAATTGAAACAAATTTGTTGCAGCTATTCGCGCACCCAGAAACTTCAGAATGGTTTTCTATAATTTCTGTTATTATTTTTGAGGTCAACATTGTTGCTGAACAGAAACAAGCATATTGGTAACGATTTGTTTGTTTTCTATAAGTTTCCACTGCCCTCGCGTTTTTCCTGCCCCTCCTGCCCTATCGCTGTTTCGGCGTCCCTGGACAAGCTCTCATTCAGTCGAATGTTTTCTGCGTGCTTCTTGCATTGCTTTTACGAATGACGTGATTTCCGGATCTTTAATACAGCGATATGAACAGTGCGACCAAACGAAGACACGCAGTGAACACTGTTTAAAAGTATAAAAGTGAAGCTAGCTTGTCGCAGAGAACTGACAAAGAACTTGTACGTTGATTTGAGCTCCTAGTACGGAAGCAATTCCAGAACACAATTGATTTACGTTGTAACTGTTCCATTTCGAAAAATGTTTTCAAAAATGTGTCGTGTGTTTGAAATGTTTTTATCAAACAGCAATCTGCTGAAGACATCCAAATAGTGTCGATTCCCAAAACGAATCCCAATAAACTGCGAAATAATCGATTTTCACATGCGTTGATGCATTGTACGTGTAAAACTGCTTCGAATTTAGCCCCTTTTATTTTGCTTCAAGTTTACCAAGAAAAAGTGAGTTTTTTAACAACTTTCTGCTACGCGGCAGTCATTGATTCCAGCGTTACACGCGATGCTCAGCGACAGAAGAAAAAATAACGTTTACGAATGAGACACTGGGTCCGTTATCTGAAACAAATATTTGAATGATACGCGACTGCAATGTCACTCTTTCCTGCTACGTCGTCGATCGTTCTTTTGTTGGGCAGCAATATTTGTGTGTCATTTTTTCGATACTGGATGCGTGGCAAAAAGTTTTCAATAGGGGGGGCTTTACGTTTGTTCAGGGAGCTTGACATTCTTAAATGTGATAACAACTTCACCGATTTATAATGCTTCATTATTCAATTTGGGGCTTGGAGTTTTGTATGGGGGGTTAAGTCCCCGAACCCCCCCCTCGTGGCGACGGAACACATGCGTGGTGCGGAGATTGTCAAACAACGTGATACGAAGTGAACTAATTGTTGCCTTGCTGCTCTTTTTGACAAAACAATACCACCAAGCCTCCCTTCATCCTCGTTTTAGTTCATGCGATGAAATCTGTTGTTCACAGTTGGGACTGTTTTCTTTTCCGCTTCGTGGACGACTCACTTTCTAATTCTATTTTTACGACGACGCTGCCGTCTTTCCTTGACTTGAATGTTGCACCTGAAAAACAACAAATAATTTGCTTAACCGTTGCTGCTAAATCAATTTTTACCACAAATGTGCTTTTGAATGCCCAATTTTATGATAGACGTTGGCAAACGAGACGTCGCAGTTTAATGTCTTCGCTAGGTAGAAGAATTGATTTACAAAAACTGTTCTAGACAGGCTTCCCCTCAAATTGATTTCCTTCCTCCATGGCCAAAAGCATGCTTTGGATTGGAGAAAAATATTTTTATGTGGGATATCTGTGAGGTGATATGATTTTTTCATGCTAGAAATAATGTTCACGTTCTAGCCCAGTAGTTCTCCAACGGTTGCCACTTGGCTTACTAAGGGAGGAATTTTTTATTCCTGGGAAGAAATTTGTTCCAGGGAGGAATTGGGGAGGAAAAGCTGTGGATGAAAAAAACTTACGTTTTTATTATTTGTTTATTCAACACTTAAAAAACTGCACCACGAGGTTGGTTTAGATGGGAATGTCTGCAGTACGCAAGGACTGCTTTAACTACAGTGACTGACGTTATAAAATAGTCTGTTTGGTTCATAATCATCTATTGTTTTTTCACAGTAGGTAACGTGAAATTTTTGCGATTATCTCTTTTGTGATTTTCGTTGGGGAGAAACTGACAGTAGTTGGATTTCTAAGTGAGGAATATGAAAAACACTTTGAGAACGACTGTTCTGGCCCTTTAACTGCAATCAAATATTAAAATACAGCTGTCGGTGCTGCAAGTGATTCTTTCATTTATCAGAAACCCTAGAAACGTCTACCGTGGTTTAACAACTTCTGTGTAAAACCGGCATTTTTGCGAATTCTTTGTAGTATGCCCTATAAATGCAATAGCAATATCTGTAAAGCTTGGTGTAAGTCTCGTAAAACTGTATGATAGCATGCCTTTGATCATGGTCGTAACGGTTTCCGTACCTTGTATGTCTCCATTTGAGTCTATCCCCTCCGGTCGAGCTTGTAAAGTTAAACGGCGCAAAGTTCCTTTCAGTGGCTGAAGTTCCGCATCAGTAACCTCGTCCTGAGTGGCATTCTTTAGTTCAGTCTGCAAGAGGATTGTTAAGAATACAGTTAAATTGTGACTTTGGCCACAATGCAGCACCCAAAATCAAGTTTTATATGAATGCGGAGATCCAAAACAATATACTGTAAAGTGAGCAATACCTGGAAAATATATGGTATACTTACTTCCGTTCATGCTTTTTGGTTATGAAATGCGTAACACAGGATGAGCTATGAGTCATATGCAACAGCATGACCAAGACAGCTGGAGCGTTACATTTTCTCCATTAAAACTCGTGTTAATTGTACTTTACGTAAGAGTAAAAAGCTCACCTGCAAAACGACGAGGCGATATATTTGCAAAATGACCACGAGAAAGTTTTTTCCTGTAAAGAAGACCATCATTTGGTGGACTTGATTGTATTCTATCATCACGTAGAGACGAAATGCGAGAAAAGGTACATCCTGATAAAAAGGCAATGCACAGAATGTAGTGATCGATGATGATGGTGGTGGTAACTTTTTCAGAGAAAGGTGAAAATGGAGTGTTTTAAGAATAGCAATAAAATCATGTTGGTTACTTACCCAAATTAAGAAGGAAGTAATTGGTAAACCCCCTTTAAAAGACGCTGCCTACACCTAAAGTGAAACATTGACTGTTGAAGTCTAGTTTATGACAGGGGTATAGATTTAAGTGTTTCTCAAGTTGAGAAAATATACAATAGATGTAGTAATTTTATGTTTGTTTTATGAAGTACCTGTCCTCGTATCAGAATAGCAGCTTTATAGTTTCTTAGAACAGCTAACGTTTAAGAAGCACCGAAGATATTAAGTAGCGTTTACAGAGTAGAAATTTGATGCGACTCAAAGATACACTGTAATATAGGCCAATCGCTTTACATACGAATGCGGTAGCGGCATACTCAGTGGCGTAGCCAGCCCAGAAATTTGAGGGGGCCAAAATGTTTGATTTTAGCGAATAACACTATTTTGTTTAAAAAAAGCCTCTCAAAGCACAAAATCATTATATTTTCTAACAATTTGGGGGGACATGGCCCGTTTGGTCGCCCCTGGCTACGCCTATGGACATACTCACACTACTCACATGTTTGAAGTATGGCTATTGATATTAGCAGCGCGGAAAAATCTTACGAAACAAATCAAATCTATCTTCTTCATACGTTTGCTTTACTCTCTGCTGCATTCGAGGTTTGCCATTTAAAGTTCAGCAAGATACGTTTCTGAAGACATGCAATAAGTTAATATAATGTAGTTTCTTCTGAAATCTCTTCGACAAATTTGGCTTGAAATTGAGTTGCTATGCTCTCTACTCTTTAAACACCACTCGCTTTTAAAACATCTGCTTCTCAAGTTTCTTTGACAAGATACTGCTAAATTTTAACTGGCACATTCACGATATGTCACCCAGTAATTAAGGCATTCTCGTAACAATTAATAATATTCGTACGACTGCCTTGTGCCCTTTGATTTGTGAAACTTTATGCACTTGGTGCTGGCGCGACGGCGCGCAAACCAGAACGTTTTTCAAGATCCTCAAACTTCGCAACAATTTCAAGCCTATCTTCCGTAAGTAAACACACAGATACTTTAGTCTACCCAAAACTAACTTTGAATAGTCTTTGATGGGCTATCCAATTCACAGGGACGTGCGCCTACTTATCGGTCGGGGTTTCCCCTAAACATATGCAACGTTCAGAACCACAATTTACACAGGCGTAAAAGAAAATTGGAGGCTCAAAGTTTTAAACAACGCTTTATGACATCACTTCACTGACAAAGCAACAGTGGTGGTTCCGCTCAAACTACACGGCAACATTTTTGAGGAGAAAACCATAAAACAAAGTTCTTAACAAAAACTTTCGAAAAAAAGAAGCTTGTAAGAAATTTGCGACAAACGAAAAGAGCTGCGCACTTCAATTTTTTTTTAATCTGTTTCCACGTCTGATATTTCCCTTGATAATTTTCTCTGATTCTAGGGAACCGATTTTCAATTCTAGGGACCCGAGTCGGGTCCCTAAAACACCTTAAAAAACCCTGATTTAACGTTTGTTCTAGTCTACTCTTAAAAACTTCTTAAAATGAAATTACCCTCGACCGTTAATTCACTTTTTCACTTTTATAGATGAATTGCATAGAATAAGCAAATGATAATAAATTTCTTGTTGGTGTAAATCATGGCTCGGTAATTTTTGTTTGCAGGAGAAACTTATACACTGAGGGCAAACGCAGCGCCGATCTTGAACCGCAGGCTTAAAGCAGAAAAAATACAAGTGTGTGTCATTCCACAACGTGCTGGAAACTAATAAGCTTCATTCCCTTAGTAATTACATATAAATTACTTTGCCGCAGGAAGATCTAACGTTGTGTAATATTGGAAGCTACGTTGACACTTTATCCTCAAAATTAATTAACTGCTTGCTTGCATACGCATGGTGTTTTCTTGCACTGCAACTTGTGCGTTTTTCGCGTAATGATTTTCCTGTCGAAACATGGTGATAAACGAGCCATGCATTCCCTCTTAATGTCATGGTGATGTCACTCAGAAGAGAATAACACTCCTAGCCACTGCTAAATTGTTTGAACGTCAAATACCACCCGCCCCTAATGGAAACAATGTTGTCTTTCTCTTGTTTGCTTAAGCCTTGAGGTTCAGCTCGTCCACCTATTGAGAAGAACGTTAAACTTGATGCAGTAATGGAAGTACGTACTTTTGTTTAGCTGTTGTTTGCAATTACGGCGAATTATTAAAAGGACTTTCAATCGCTGTGGGCAAAACCTTCTCTAAATCCGTGCAACGTTGTTGAGAAAGCAAGGTGATGTCAAAAGCTACAGTTAACTGACTTGCATGGTCACGAATTGCAGCATAACCACGATCTGGACCGTGTCTACTGTCTATAGAATTTTGACGAGCTTTGAAACCATCAAAGCATCCAAAACAAACCTTTTTGCAACCTGTTCAACTCGTGATTGTCCACCGATGTGGAATAACAATGGCATTTCAGGGCATGCTATCTGGTGATATACATAACAGCTTGTTTCGTTGCATAGATTTAATTTTCTCATTACAGACTAAAAGCTCAATTTAACGAAACTTTTGCATCATTTCCGAATTTTTGCAAAAAAACATACGGTGAGATTGACAGGATTCACTTAAATCCACGTAACAATAAGTGCAGCGGCTTGTTTTTGATTATTCCAAACACTGATCCAGGAAACTCACATCGCCATGGCGGTTCAATAGAGTCGGATTATACAGCAAATATAAAATTATATCAGAATAAGTCTACTAATATTTGGGTTCCGCTATGACCTTTTTTGTGGTGAGTTGTTTACTGAAATTATTGCCTATTTGTTTTTGCAGTGTTCGTTATATTGACGTCAGATTTGTCTTTCCGGAGTTTGTTGGAAATAGGTCTTGCTTGAGGTCAGGGCTTCAAACTTGCAAAAGAGTTTAATGGCGTTTCGTTTGCATTCAATACCATCGACGTTGTTAAAATAAATACAAATGACTGTTTTGTGTGGAAAGAAAAGGAAAAAGCAGTAAGGCATAAAAACAGTCTTGTTTTTAAAATATTGCACTGAGAATAGACTTAAACTTGATTTCAAGATAGCGGCGTTTGCCGTGATGAAAATTGGAAAATAAATAAGAGCGTTTTTTGGCGTTGCAACGCATTCTAAACTAGAAGCTTACGATAACGCTTTCACGTTGTTTCCCGAAAATCATTTGTTAGTTTGTTAACGGAAGTGTTGTTCCTATGTTGCATCAACCAATAGAAATAGTAAAAACTTGTCCCGTAGCATAAATGTTTTTATTCATGTGGTTGAAATCAACGCTTAAAGTAGTTCAAATCGAAAACTGGACTGATTGATAAACCGAAATACCAGGTCAACCCAAATTGGTTTGTCATTGAGGAACAATGCAGACATCCGCCAGAAAAAAACATTTTTTTTCACGTTCTTTAAATCTCAAATGTTTTGGGAATACCAACAACGTTACATCGTCTTTAGGGTATAAATTTTTTATGATCCAATTTACCCACCCATGGTAGAACAGTAATGAATTTCACAGTGCAAGTTCAAATTTACAAGCTACAGTCAAAACCTGAGCATTTCAAGATCAGTTTAGTTTTCAGATGAGGAAATGCAGTCTTGATCTTACCTGCAGCAGCATTGTCACGAGGATGCCCCAAAGGTCTGCATTATTAAAAATCGTTTTTGCGCAGCGACCTGAACCCGCCTTCACCATTGTCACATGAGCCGTGCTGTCAAATCCGACGCGCGTTTTTCGTGATTTTGCAGCAGTCAACACCAACGTGAACTGAAAACAAGAAATTCGTTTTTCAGCATGAGTGCTCAGCACAAGAAAAAGATGCGAACGTTCCCAATCATTAATTGCTAGTTGCCACACTGCTGTGCGGGGTTGCCACGCAGTTCTTTAGACATGCAAACGCTCTCACTTCAAGTGAATTGATTTGTTTTTAGTTCGTTTTGCTTGAACAGATGTTAGAAAAACACAAATACACAGACCGCGCTCATTTGCGCGTCAATACAAACACTCGTTTGCCTGAACGTCACCCGAGACCACTCTTCTGAATTTTTAAATGCCGCGAGGAATCGATGTCTCTGATGGGACGATGTTTTAACAGATAAAAAATCACATAGCCGTTTCCCGATTCTGACCTTTTTTGCTTAACCAGGCTGCCGAGGCTTAACTACGAATCGGTATTGTATTGACTCAACACGTCGCAAGCTTAAACACTATTCATTCTTTGTTTATCATGGGCTTATGCTGTACTTCTTTGATCTCTGTGACCAACGTATGAGCACGATAAGATGTCGTGGCATTGTGGTTGCATTTGTGAAAGGCACAAGCACGCACGCCTTCGCTGCCACACGACTAGCAAGTGGCTGAAATATTTTTTTTCACATTTTTGTCAGGTCTTTGCTTTGCTCGCATTCGATTTTTGTGTGTATGTGGATTTTTTGCCGGTGTTGGTTGACTTTTCGGAATTAAACTTTACTACAAAAAAGATTCGTTAGGAATTAAGGTCACGGTGCGATTTTACACAATGGTAAGGCTGGGATTACCATACTAAAGAACAAAAATTTGACGAAAATGTATTAGTCGCGATCACGTAATGGTTTTTGAGGTCAAAATTTAAATATTTTAACGGAATTGCGCACCCGAAATTTAGCAAACCAATTGTTTGACATCGCTGTTAATCCCAGGACACTAGCAAATTCTTTCAAAACCATAGTCTACCATTTTGTTTATACTACAAGTGCCAAAATCTAAAAGCATAGGTTTCATTTTCTACTTTGAGTACCATTTAATCTGCTTAACTTCTAAACACTTAACATATGTCTACCAGAGCATTATTTGCTCAGTGAAGCTCATTATGTCAAGAAGTTAGCCTGTAGATCATTAAATCGCTACAGTTTTGTTTTTCCCGAGAAACATAAATCATGGTTCTGCTGATCAGAAGCTGACAGACGCACAGATAGAGAATAACTATCCATAACAAAATCACAGAGAAACGCGTTTGACAAGCGCAGTAAATACCATCAGGGGCACAGGCAAACAAATGATTGTTTGAGTGAAATTTTCTCTAGTTCATGTATCGTATATACACACTATACAAACATTGATATCTTTTTTTAACTGTACCAGCAATTTTTTTTTACCTCCAATGACCTATAGCAAGGGTGGGCAGACTTTTTGACTCGTGGACTGCGTTGGATTCTAAGGTTTGACAGCAAACTCGGTCGGAGTAAATGAATGGATCACTTGTGTAAACCGGTGGAAATGAGATTAAAAAATGAATTAGACTTATTAACATAATTGGGAGCGGGACGGACTTAAGAGCGGGTCATTTGAGTCCCTTAACGGGTCATTTGAGTCCCGAGGACCATAGTTTGCCCGTGCCCGTACAGTACCGGAGTAAAAAAGTCAGACAAAATATTTGAACAGCTTGAGGAAAGGGTTATCCTTCATTTGTAGATATTTCAGGCTCGGTATCAGGACAACAGCCACCTGGACAACTGCCACCTAGAACAACTCCTATCTAGGACAACCGCCACCCGGACAATTGACACCTAGGATGCGTTTTACACAGCAGGTACGAGCTGCCAAATTCAGTTTTTACACCATCGCGTTGCGGCACATACAGGAGTTCTCGCAGCATGGTGCTTGGAACCACTGTACTATACGATATTAATGCTTCAACGTAGTGCAGCAAAAGTGAGTTGCAACACTGCTGTTGCTGCCATGTAACTCGCAAATCAAAAGCTGAGGCAAATCAATCCGCAGAACTGAAAATGCACAGAAGTAAACGGGTTTGATGAATGGGTAACGAATACGACAAGGAAATGTGCACAAGAGAGTTTTCTGTGAAAAAAATTAAAAATCTCATAAACAATTAAGTTTTGCACTGACTTAGAATGTTTATGAAGATGTAATGACATAGATACGACATTCTCCACCCAAAAGTATCAAAGTGGAAGTTAAGATTCATCAAAGTGGTCAGAGGACGAAGAAACTTGTTTTACACATTTGTGAGTTTGAAATTTTTGACATAAAAGCAGCACCTTGTGAAGATCAAATGGATTTAATGGCAATAAACGTAGAGGATTTAATATGTCCTCGGTGGCAGTTGTCCTAGAACCTAGGTGAATGTAGACCAGCAATCTTCAGGCTCAACATTTATTCTTCCGAGGATCATAGCACAATGTGATTGAATTAGAAGCTGAAAAGTGTTTTTAATGAAGACCACCATCGAGGCAAATAATAATTTCGATTTTCTTTGACCGGGAAGTTGATTGGTGTTTAGCGCGAAAGTAGTTTAACAGAGAACATTATACAGTAGCATAAGGGTGTTTTAATCAAAGAATAGCAAGAGTGCTCACACAACAGCTAAAGTTTAAATTATTCGAAGAGGTTATAAGTAGCAAAGTTACAAAGATAGCTAAAGCGATGTGCAAAGTAGAAAGACTGCGTTAAAATGTATCTCGAAAATGTATTACGTGGAACGATAACAAAGAAAAATGATGTGAGTGACATCATAGCTGCTGTGAAAAAATATCAACAGATAAGTAATAAATAATTAATTGAGCACTAACCCAAAAGTACTCAACGCAGTCAATTTAATCTATATTAGTGGAAAGGGAGGATTTCTGTCAAAAATTTGCCAAGGTTGAAATATTGGGGAAAAAAGGTCTTGGCCAGTGATGGTCGACCTTTCTGCATTTGGACACTTTCGCTGGTTATTTTTCGCTCTTAGTGCTTCTAAACAAAATGCTTTGTCCCACCAGTTGACCCACCAAAATCGATAGCGCTCTTATCTTTCTTTGTTTTTTTCCTGTCTTATAATGAATGACTAAAAACGTCTTCGCCTACGGTGATCAAAGAATTTCCCCGATCTACCGTTATTGCACTGTGTTTACCCAACTTTTTGACTATAGCGGACCATTAGCATTGTCCGAAATTGGTAAGAGCGCTATCGATTTTGGCTTCGCGGGCCATATGTGGCAGGATTATTTGCAAGAATCCAAATGTCGTCGCATGACTTTGCGGGCCACAATACGTCTGAATATGTTCATAGTAGCGCAGTGTTTTAATGTTGCAACAAAACGTTTTTAGCTTTCAATTTCAATTCAAGATAAACCTACATATAAAGCAATGTCAATTCAATCTTCATAGCTACTTCAAAACCTAAAACAAAACGTCTGACGTTTGCTCTGAAATCTATATCTAAAAATTTTAGTTTAAATTGATGACGACGTAGCTAAAGAAGCTAATCCAAGAAGCATAAAGCCTCGACTAAGATGGGAAACAAAGTGGCAACCAGCTGATATTTTCGGGGGCAAAGTGATTGTAACTTGTTGTTGCACTATTGTTTGGGGAGGCAAAATGGTTGTAAAAAGAATTGTTGTACCTAACAACTAAACGTGATTTTGAAAATTTCTTGGGGCAATTGCCCGGTTGCCCACCCGTTGGTTGCGGGCGTGATGGGAAAATTACCCCGTAGGTCTCTTACTCCTTTGTCTTACAAAAACCAGAGTGCTCAGTCCAAGCCGTGAATATCTGGTATAAACACGGTAATAGAACGATTGTTTGCTTGGTGCACACGGTATTTCAAAATACGTTTGACATTCTTCATCAATAAAAAAACAGCTACACATTTAAAAGGTAGAGTCAGTGCTTACCTGCAACAAACTCCAAGACCACACGCCATATATAATGAAGTGTAGAGTTCTGTTACATCTTACACTCACAACGTCGTCATCAATGGTTTCTAAAAACAAGGTCGTTGTTTAGGTATATATGTAAAAGCAATGCATAGAGAAAAACTGCCATTGACAGAGGAACCATCAGCACCATGGTTGTCCTCAGGGGAGGGCAAAACAGGCATTTGCCCCCTCCTGAAAATTGAGACTAAAAAACAAAGATTTCTAGAAAACCTGAAGTCAGCAGCTTAATTTCGATTAATTGATTTAATTCTTGCAATGACAGTTTATTTGCCTATGTATTAGGCCAGACTTTTCCATACTTTTTGTCCGGGAGCAACATAAGTTATTACGCAACAGTTCGAGGACCGGACATCTCAAGTAATGTGAATATCTTGGGATATTTTACATTCTAACGGATAAACACATGTTTCGTAAATACAATTTTTTTACTACTGACAAAATGTCTTTGTGGCCGATTGAAATGGCTTCGTGGGCCGTTTTTGGCCCCCGGGCCGTAGTTTGGAAACCCCTATAGTAGGCGTTTTGCCACATGTGACTTTCGAACCCAGACATCTTGGCAGTTCATGCAGCGAGACTGGCTGCTGATGGCAGTAAGTCACGTAGTTTTAAACTGTGTGAAAAGATTAGCATGAACGGAACGGAAACATTGCTGCCAATTCGAAGCACAATTTTTTGACTGTTGCCGTAACATAGGTAGGATTACCAGATGGCCGGTATATCACCGACTTGGCCGGTATTTTCCTGCTAATTTAACAGAGACCGGTATGTTAAAACCAGTGCCTGAAACCATTTTGAAAATAAATAATTTGCAGTAACCACAGAAAGAACTAACGCAGAACTTCTTAAATTATAATGACTCTAGTAGTGAATTTTGTCAGAACAGTTCCTTCAGCGACGTTCATTAAGGCCGGCCAAATATGTAAGGCCAAATAAGGGCAAATTATTGCTTTGACTTAACAATACTCATTGTCTCTCTCATTTTACCAGGTCTTTTTTCAGTCATGCATACCCTCCGTCACCTAATACGTGATCTGCATGAGCAGTTCTTTTGGCAATTGACCGTGAAACCGTCGTAGGTGGGGTTGTTGTCTGAAATGCTGTACTGCAGTGGCGTAGCGAGGCTGTGTCCCCCGGGTCCGACCACAAAAGTGCCGCCCTTTCCACCCCTCAAATTTGCTCACAAACTTTAAAATGAACGAATAGTAACAAAACATCTTGCACATCAGAATCATACACTCATAAACTGAAACGGATCTTGTTTTTCATTTTCTATATGGGTCTTGCTTTTTCTGCTTGTTCGCCAATTTTCTCATCATTACTCTTCTTTTTTTGTTTCTTCTTTAGCCTACACATGCATCTCTGCGCCGGAAATGTTTTCCCTGCGATGTAAAATGCAATGTAGGCAAATTTAAGCGGCTAGTTGTTGACTTAACTTTGCCACATAAACTGTTTGCAGTTTTTGCGTGTATTATGCTGGGTGATAGCTGGAGATTAGAATGCGTGAAACAATTTTCGTTGAGTGTTTTCTTAAATTTCTTTAGGTATAAAGCAGTTTTCATCGTTAAAGTGATTAAATGTGCAAAGATTATTCTCTCGGATAAAGTTTTTAGCTCAATTATTGTTACTATCGCCAATGTCAAAGGCTGTGTTTGAATGAACAATGTTCTAACAACAATTGGCGATGCCTTATTTCTCCTCTTTTTCGATGACGATAAGATTTTTGTCGTTTTCAGTGGTAATAGGAAATATTATTCTTTCAAAAATTAATTGCAATCGCTTTATCTTCACAATCACGCTAGCTGCATTGAACAGACACACTATTTTATCAGCGGACTGTAATTGGCTCAAGGGTTAGCGAATCAACCGGGAGGTCAGTCAGTTCAGTCAGTCTTAGTGGGCTATAGAAGGTACAATAATTTGTTTTAAGAGTTTCTGGTGAGCTAAGAAATGTTTGTTGCAGACTAAAGTAAATGTTGTACGCAAGAACTTATTAGTTGTGTTATGGTGTTCATATAGGCAATACTACCATAGAAAAGCAAATACCATGAAATTGTACGTAAAGATATTCACTTCAGAAATTGATATGCAACATGTAAAAATAGATTTTTGTGAAGTCCATTGTATTTGAAGAGTTAAAGAAAACGTCTGCGTTCAGATTAAAGACTGAAGTTAGCGTTTTTTATTTAAAGTAAACTAGTTTGCTGATGCTTAGCATTGGGCTACAGACTCTGCTCACAAAGCATACGTTTATGTACAGTTTGAACAGTTGTCAAACCAACCATTGTGAGAGCTTCATGAAATTAATTGGAAAGAAAATAACAGGAAGCATAAATGCATTGCCATGAAAACGTTCTTTTTACAAAATGTTATTCGAGAATCCCTTGCCAATCTACGCTTGCGAATTACGACACAGCCTAAATTTGTCACTGTTGAAAAAACGGACGGTATTTTTACAAAACGCATCTTGATAACCCTAAGCACAGGGTATTTTCTTTGTGGTGTAGGTGAAGGGTAAAGGGTTTTGTGAACGTCCATTTGAACTGCATCGTCAGCAACCTGAAAAGAATAAGCAAAATTTCGACGTTGCCCACATGGAAAAACTTCTGTGGACGCCCATGATCACCACGCTACGTGGATGTAAGCGTGTGGGCATGACAACTTTGAAAAGGTCGCTACAGCATCAAATCAACATAAAGCTTGCTGCACAAGGCTGATGAAAACCAGCAAATACGTCACACGTTCAAAAAGACAGCCAGCGCTGTACAGCACAGGCAATCCTTTGATGCCGTTTAGGGGAAAAAACTCTTTTGTCCAAAAAAGGTAAACTGTTGTTGTACGCCAACTAGGCCGACGTAATGTTATGCGGTTGACCATGGTATGGGCTTAAACTGTGTGCCATCGGCTTAACTGAGTATTGAGATGTGGATTAAGATGCCAAGCCAAAACAAACTTCCGCATAAGCCCATGCAGTGCTGGATTAAAAAACCTGCGCTTGTAAAATTCCAATTAGGCTAGCAGTGACGCTGTGACTGCGACAATAAATCATGTAGGCCAACATCAAAAATGGCAGTCAAAAACGTGGCACAATATTGACCTGTCATTTTTGTAAAACATCTTCACGAGAACAGCTGTGGCCATGGTTGGAAATGAGAAGGAATATTTGCGATCAGGACGACTGTAAATAGTAAATATCCTTTCGTGAACTTTGGTATAATCTTTCCACTGCCAGGCTCAGCAGTGTTGGTTAGTCCGTTAGTATTTTGTCCCCCAAACTTTAAAACCTGGCTAATAGCTCAATAGCTCTAGCTCAGTGGTAAAGTGTCCGCCTCTCAATTGGAAGGCTGGGTGGTCGATCCACGACCACTGAAAGAATTGCCGTAGCGCTCCTTGGGCAAGAGCGTTCACCTCACTGCCACAGTATGAAGCACGATGCAGGCTTCGGTCTGCCGCCAATTGCTGTCATCGAAATTGTAAGCAATAAACGTTAAGCAGTACGTTTATTGCTTTTGATAATCGACACTTAGGCTACTTAAAATACACTGTCTAAATGTAGCAATGATCAAATTTGTTGATGAGTCTGGAAGCATTAATTACTGTCTCTGTACTGTACGTGTGAGCTTCACAGTAATGTATTCCTTCTTGGTAAAATGATATATACATATATATGTATATATATATATACGTTTTCGGTAAAAAAGCCCATAATGTCCACCAGTTGCTATTTAGGACCCGGTTTTACTTACGTAATTCAATATGCCTAATGGCAGTCATATGGATGCCCAAAGAATTTATGATTTTAGAGATGTTCACTTGTTCAAGTGTATTTTTAACTTAGGGCCCCGCTCTGTTAATATGCTACTGTTCCGCGCTACCTTAATCCGACACTGCCGCTGGGCTGTGCAAAATTGGTCTGTTTTTGTTACAAGTTTATTTTTTAATGGCTGATGGCGGCATGAAATGCAATAGTGATAACAGGTACACAATATGGAAAACTCATAACTGATGCAAGCTTCTAGCTCACTCTTAGGCTGCTCCTGCATGAAAATGGCCATGTATTGGACAGATTTTGCAGAGATGAGCGTCACCTTACTCAGGTCGTGCAACTGAATATATAAAAGAACTGGTGAACGTAACTAATATCCTTCCAAAACTGATAAGCTACAGCATCTGGTACTACGATTACTTGGAAAATCCGGCGCTTTCCTGGTTTACTTTGTAACGGTAACTCTGTTATCAGCGCTGGGTTTTCAATGTAATCACGAAATAACGCAGGTCTTTCTGTTGTCATAAACATCTACGCTGTGATAGGCCGATGGGTAGAGGGAGCCAAAGACGATATTTTCCTAATAACTCTGTAGTAGAAAAATGTTTTTCTCTCAGTTTCGAGTTGATAGAATGAAATTTTATCACTGTTGCAACTCCTTGGAAACAATCTTTTTGGCCACCCCCTGAAAACATCCACTGTACTCCCCCCTGGAAAAAAATCGTTCCAACGCCCATGGGATTGTTTGGGACACCAACAATGTTGTTATTTACTGTGTAGCTTGTGAAAAATGGTGGCCTATCTTTTTTGACCATCTTCAAAAGTTTTGTGAAGTAATGATATAAGGCCCTTTTAAACTGTGGTGATTTTCTGAAAGATGGAGTAGTTCAACCAACAAAAATATAGCCACTTTCTTGACCCACAAATAGTAACCACTTTTTATATGGTACTCAACGATTGTGAAGAATTTTTGGCGCCCCCCTATATTACTGCCCCGTCCCAAACGCCTGGTCTGGATCCGCAACTGTTTTGCCTGTATACTTTTGAAACCAGCCGCTCTGTACGAACAAAACCTCTACTTCGTCAGCGGGCTTCTCTAAGTCTTACCACATTCTGAATATATAAATTGATGAAGAAGTAAATCACAAACTGTGTGAAACAGGGTAAAGTAAACAGGAAATATTTACCTAGAAAGCACGTTTTCTTTTAGTAACTTTTGAATATCAATGAAGGCAAGATTAATCATATCATTTTTCAAGAAACAGTGTAATAATCGATTTAGTTCATAAAGTTTATTCGCATTATTTGTTGATATCAACCATATTGGAAAAGTGGAAGATCCCTAAAATCACTTCAATGGTTAGAATTTAGTGTTGACACTAAGCACATGTAAAAATGCCCGATTCAAACCATTGTAGGAAAAACTTCTGATCTGAGTTTTAAGTAACCCTCGCATAAATATGCAGAATGAAGTGTTTTTATGTAAGCGGAAAGGCTATCTTTTACGTCAGAGCCGGCCTTAGCAAGTGCGGGGCCCGATTGGAAGCATTTTTGCGGGGCCCCACTCAGTGGCTTGTGCGGAAACTTTTTAAGAGGGCATCAAGTCATAATCATAGAAATGGTGAGTTATGGTGAAAGAGTGGGGTCCGAAAACGGCAATGCCAAGCTAGAGGTGTCTGGGGCATAACCTCAGGTTCACTTCTGCAGCGGAGACTTTCCATGTTCGTTCCACGAACATTTCCGTAACACCCACTAAATCCATGAGTTGCTATACTCAATCTGTTTTGTCTCACCAGGACCTACTGGGGGGTGTACGTCAGGCTAAGTGGCCATGTGTTAGATGAAATTAGCAACACTGCTTGATATAGTCAGCCAGCAAAGATAAGATATAACACCTTAGCAAAAAAACATCAACAAACGAAAAACTGTGGCAACAGGACATCACACAAAAACTACAAAGCTTATGCAACATTGTATTATTGCTGCACAATAATGGCAAAGCCAAATGAAATAGATAAATGGACTGTGGAATTGGAGCCCTAGCCTAAGCAACTTTGGATGTTTGCAGCTGGAGCCGAAGCCAAAAGCTTTTACATGGTGAAGCCTGAAATTTAGGCTCCGGTTACTGTCCTTGAGGGGCAAGCGAGTTAACCTATTGCAGGACGAGCGTGGTTTGTCGTACGTGTACATGATATCCTCGTTTTCATGGTTGTTTGAAGGGGGTGCTTGGGAGGCCTTGGATTTGACCCCCGAATTTTGAAATTCGAAAAGATTTTTTTCTTTGTTCCGAGTTTGTAAAAGAAAAATTAACTGTTGCTTTCCCCCATGAAAAATGCTTTTGCCACCACCTGTAAAAATCCACTATTATCCCCCATGGAATAAATCCTTCCTACGCCCAAGTTCGTTTGTGTGTAGACCAGGGGTTCTCAAACTTTTTTGCACATGTTCCACTATCCATCATATGTATCATTTTGCGACACCTTTTATCTATGCTGGTGTAATAATACAATTGTACAATTAAGATTGTTGTTTTCAGTTTTCAATGCACCAAATCAATTTGGCAGGGCCGGCCTTAAGCCGATGCAACCGATGCAGCCGTATTGGGCCCGCGCCTCTGGGGCCCCGCGCGGTGGTGTTTGGGTAGATTGTTCATTTTTGCCAGATACACCTTGCGCTTGAGAATTCAGAAGAAACGCCATATAAATTCCATTGTTAACAAAAAACGCTCTCGTCAGAACTAGCAAATTTCCTCTCGAACGTTAGCAAACGTGTTCAATTCTCGTGTTAGTGCTGCAATGTATATCTGCGCTCTAACACGATCGTAACACGGTTGACTGAACACGATGACGTCATAAAAGAACTGCTCAGGGGGACCCCGCGCCTAGGTCTTGCATTGGGCCCCGAGCCCAGGTCTTGCATTGGGCCCCGCATCTGCTAGGGCCGGCCTGCATTTTGGAGCCGGAACTCAAGCCAAAAATATTGTATGCCTGGAACTAGAGGTTTAAATTTAGCTCTGGCTCCACAACCCTGCTTTAGGCTATTGTAGCCTACAATACAAAAAATGCATTTGCTAAAAGAAACGTATTTTTTAGGCTTTAGCATTAGCAGTGCCCTTCAGAACTTTGTCCTAGTTTAAGGCTCTGCAAAGTTTGGATTCAGTGGATATAATCGTCAAACTATTTAGGCTTTTTTGCTGGATTGATGATCTCACGGATTTTGATTAGTGTCAGCTTAGAAAACTCCTTTTTCCGGATGCCACGGTCACTGGGATGGTCAATTATAAATTCTGCGGGCAATAAACAAATATGAAACGAGGCTGCCTCATCAGATCTCTACGAAGGAAAATGCATAACGCTTTAAAAGACCGACCAAGTAACAAACACTTACAACTATGACCTAAACTTTACTTTCAGAAGACAAGTGGCAGTTACTGTTCAAACAGCAATGTCCTTCTGCTTCAAGTAGACTACAAAACGCTTAGAACTGAAACAGAAAACAGCTTCAAAACTTAGCCCTCTCGGCCTTAACTAGCTGCTATTGAAATGACTAGACCACATATCGAAGACAATGACCACTGCTACGATTTCAGAACGAATTATGATCAATGAAAATGTTAAAAAAACGCGCAGTTCATTTTGATTTTCCTTCCTTGGCCCTGCGCTTAAAAAAACTGTGGGCTCTCCTCCGGTGCAACACAAGCAGCTTCGATGGAGAGTGTCAGCTTGCGTAGGTTAGTAGACGTAACGCGGGGCCCCCTCAGGCGCGGGGCCCGATTGGAAGCAATCGGTTCAATCGGCTCAAGGCCGGCCCTGTTTGACGTTATGACTACGAAGTCTGGTTTGTAACTAG